>Ga0255753_1001850_pt1 | contig 24286 bp, 24 predicted proteins | sample 041ome_10_FD_179953 | JGI IMG/M metagenome (GOLD analysis project Ga0255753, IMG submission 179953) | Coastal salt marsh microbial communities from the Groves Creek Marsh, Skidaway Island, Georgia - 041412US metaG (version 2) | ecosystem: Environmental > Aquatic > Marine > Intertidal zone > Salt... | reverse complement strand
GCTCCTGTAACAGCTTCAATACGTCGCACGCCGGAGGCTACACCGGATTCGGAGACAATTTTCATCATGCCTATGTCCCCAGTTTTGCGGACATGGGTTCCACCACATAGCTCAACAGAGAAACCATTACCCATCGTCAGTACTCGAACATTGTCACCGTACTTTTCACTGAACAGAGCCATGGCTCCCTTTTCCATCGCATCGTCCATGGACATGTTTTCTACGAGCACAAGAGTATTTTGACGAATTTGGTTGTTCACAAGTCGCTCAATGTCTTTGAGCTCAGCAGGCTTAATGGCTTGCATATGGGTAAAGTCAAAGCGCAAGCGCTGGGAATCGACCAGCGAGCCCTGCTGGCTTACATGATCACCAAGAACTTGTCGCAATGCCGCATGCAATAAATGCGTAGCAGAATGATTTAAAGCCGTAGCCAACCGAATACTAGCGTCTACTCGCGTCGTCAATTTGTCACCAACGCTAATGCTTCCACTCACAAGCTGCCCTTGATGCAGGTGATGACCACTTTGCTTTTGACAGTCGACAACTTCAAATCTGGTCCCTTCAGATTCCAACAAACCCGAATCCCCTACCTGTCCACCGGACTCAGCATAAAAAGCAGTTTCATCCAGAACAACGACTCCCGACTGCCCATCTTGCAGTTGATCAACTTCTTCTCCATCAACCAGAATGGCAATCACGGTGCCCTCAGACTCTGTGCCTTCATAGCCAGAAAACCGGGTTTCACCCTCACGCTCAAAACGCGTGCTGTAATCCACACCGAACTTGCTGGCATCCTGTGATTTCCGCCGTTGTTGAGCCATGCACTTATCAAAGCCATCCATATCCAGAGTCAAATCTCGTTCACGGGCAATGTCATTAGTGAGATCTGTGGGAAATCCATAGGTGTCATGCAGTTTAAAAACCAGCTCGCCGGGAATTTCCGTTGAACTTCCCATATCGGTAATAGCGGACTCCAGAACCGCCAGACCCGTATCCAGGGTGCGGGCAAACTGTTCTTCTTCGGCCTCGAGTACTTTTTGAACCTGGGCCGACTTTTCCGCCAACTCAGGATAGGCATCACCCATTTCCGCGACCAGCGCGGGAACAAGTTTGCCAAAGAATAACTCTTCACAACCCAGCTTATTACCGTGGCGCAAGGCACGCCTAATAATTCGGCGCAGCACATAACCCCTGCCCTCGTTGGATGGCAAGACGCCGTCGATAACCAAAAAGGCACAGGAGCGAATATGGTCGGCAATGACTCGCAATGACTTGCTATCTGGATCGGCAGCGCCAGTGACTTCAGCAGCTGCGGCTAACAAGTTTTGGAACAGATCGATCTCATAGTTGCTGTGGACGTTCTGCTTAACTGCGGCTATGCGCTCAAGCCCCATCCCGGTATCCACAGAGGGCTTTGGCAGCGGGACCATCTCGCCATTTGCACTGCGATTAAACTGCATGAAGACAATGTTCCAGATTTCGATAAATCGATCCCCATCTTCTTCAGGAGAGCCTGGGGGGCCACCCCAGATATCTTCGCCGTGATCGTAAAATATTTCCGTACAGGGACCACAAGGGCCAGTGTCACCCATCGCCCAGAAGTTATCTGACGCGTACCTGCCACCCTTGTTGTCTCCAATGCGGATGATTTTATCTGCAGGCAAACCAATCTCTTGATTCCAGATGTCATAGGCCTCGTCATCTTCGGCATATACGGTAACCAGGAGTTTTTCTTCAGGAATAGCCATCCACTCTTTGGAAGTTAAAAACTCCCAGCCAAAGTGAATAGCATCCTTCTTAAAATAATCACCGAAACTAAAGTTACCCAGCATCTCAAAGAATGTGTGATGGCGCGCGGTATAACCCACGTTTTCCAGATCATTGTGCTTTCCTCCAGCACGCACACACCGCTGGGAGCTGGTCGCGCGACTGTATGGACGTTTTTCAGCCCCGAGAAATACATCTTTAAACTGAACCATACCCGCGTTGGTAAACAGCAAGGTAGGGTCATTCCCGGGCACAAGTGAGCTGGAAGGGACTATTTCATGGCCCTTGCCCTTAAAGAAATTCAGGAAGGCGGAGCGGATTTCAGCGCTTTTCATTCGATATTATTAAATTGGTCAAATTATCAGGAGTAAGTCTTTGTTATTTTTGAATTTTATTCAAATCAATTTTCTATATATACATTAAAAATCCAGACTATCCTCTGTGTATTTTTTGTTTCCCATAATATGCATATGCAGGTGGAAAACAGTTTGTCCGGCACCTTCACCGTTATTGATGATCAAGCGAAAAGCCTCTCCAATACCTAACTGAGTAGCTACTTTTCCGGCAACCAGTAGCAAATGGCCGAGAAGTGACTGATGTTCAGGGTCGGCATCAACCAGGCGAGGGATCTCTTGTTTTGGTATTAGCAGGACATGCGTGGGCGCTTTGGGCTGAATGTCTTTGATAGCAATACACAGGTCATCTTCAAAGAGTATCTCGGCAGGGATCTCACGACGAATAATTTTGGTAAAAATGCTGGCTTCGCTCATTGTTTATTGGCTGAAATCAGACCCCTTGTTGGTTTTTAGTTGCTCTTCCGCGGTTAGTTTTCGCGCTTCGGACTCAAGCATCACCGGAATCCCGTCACGAATTGGGTAGGCTAAACCGCTGGCACGACAGACAAGCTCAGAGCGCTCCCGGTCATATTCCAGCGGGGCTTTGCTCACCGGGCAAACCAGCATAGATAGAAGTTGTTTATCAAGCATAAATTCTGACCAGGTTATTTCCTACGAGCCTCTTGATCGAGGCAGGTAATAAAGGCTGGCAATTCTACGCTATCACTTTTTTTTATGCAGCCCGAACAGCACAAACCTTTTCCTCACTATTGGCAGTTCCCTGCAAGTCCGACTATAGTCGCACTAATATTCGCACCAATATAAAGAATGAAGCAGCATGGTAGATCCAGACGATATCAACCAACCGTCTGCGCCCGAAAATGTGCCAGACCTTGCCACCAGCCCTGTTCGCAACATGCGAATCAGTCTGATACAGACCGATTTGGTATGGCATGAGCCCGAAAAAAATAGGGAAAACCTGTCAAAACTAATTAAACCACTTAAAGGAAAAACCGAGCTCATTGTCCTGCCAGAAATGTTTACTTCAGGGTTTACCATGCACCCTGAAGAAATGCCGGAATGTGCATCACCTAGTGTCACTGGCGAATGGATGCTTGGTCTTGCAGAAGAATGTAAATGCGCCATCGCTGGCAGCATTGCTGCATTACACCCGGATGGCTCGCACACAAATCGTCAGCTATTTGCCCGTCACGACGGCACCATAGAGTTTTACGATAAACGTCATTTGTTTCAAATGGGCGGCGAACACGAACGATACAGAGCGGGCGACAAACGTGTTGTGATCAATTATCTGGACTGGAAAATACTATTAACCACCTGTTACGACTTGCGTTTTCCGGTTTTTTGCCGAAATCAAAATGACTACGATCTTCTTCTTTGTGTGGCGAATTGGCCAGCGGCAAGACGAAATCCATGGCGTCTTCTTTTGCAGGCACGAGCTGTCGAAAATCAAGCATATGTCGCCGGCGTCAACCGTATTGGAACGGATGGCAATGGTGTTGAGTATGGAGGTGATTCCATGCTGGTGGATTTTAAAGGCAATCTGCTAATTGACGATCAACCCGGCATCCCATTTGTTCAAACAGAACAATTAGATGCGGAAGCATTGCACGAATTCAAAACCAAATTCCCGGTATGGCAAGACGCCGATGAATTCGAACTTAAGATTTAGTCAAAAAGTTTATAGCAGACATCGTTGGGGAAACCACGACTGGCAATAAAGCGTTGCCGCTTTTGCCGCTCTTTATAATCGGCGGGAGGTTCTTCTCCAAATTTGCGCTCAAGAACATCTTTGGCTATCTCCAACCAATTTTCAGCGTATGGCTCTAACTGATCTGCAATAGCTTCCATAGCAATGCCCTTGTTACGCAATTCATAGGAGATTTTTAACGGCCCTTGTCCACGATTAATTCGGGAGGAGACAAAGCTCTCCAGAAAACGTTGATCTGACTGCAGACCTTCACTTTTCAGGTCATCTAAAACCCGGTTAATTACATCAGCTTCAAAACGGGTACCGAGTTTGTTTTCCAGCTCTTTACGTGATTGCTCACGTCTAGCCAGCATGTTCATCGCAGACAACCGTGCCCGCTGATAATCCTTCTCCTGCCCTTCTGTCATAAATCAGGGTTCAGGTCGGTGTGGCAGGGAAATAATATGTGCTTCATCAGGTGACAGCGGCGTCGGCTTTTCACCGCCAAAGAATGCCGCCAATCGATCAAAGAGATAGCGGATTGCACGCCACATTTTGGGTAGAAGCCAGATAAGCAATAAAAGGAAATTTACCAATAAGCCTATATAAATCCAGGGATGATTAAGCATTAGCCAAACACCTGAAAATACGGCTATATCTTCTGTGAAAGAAGCCGCCCAATTACTAAAAGGTTCCGGGCTGGTATTGATTAACACCCGCGTTCCCGATTTGGTGGCATGGCTAGCCGCAGCAAGGCTACCGCCTACTAGCCCCGCAGCCAGTTGCAGCGCGGCACCCTGATCGCCAACCATACCAGAAGCCAGTAGTGCTCCAGCCGGCAGACGAATAAACGTATGCAGGGCATCCCACCCGGTATCTACACCAGGAATTTTGTCGGCAGTAAACTGGGCAAAATACATAATACCCGCAGCCATAATGACCATGGGATCTTGAATAATTTCAAGTTGATCGGGAAGATCGGCATAGCCTGTTGCACCAGCCAGGCCCAAGGCCAAAACCGCCGCATATAGGTTAATTCCACTGGCCCAGCCTACCCCAAGGGTAAGCGCAATCAGACTGGCAAGTTCGTTCATTTCCATGAGGGTTTCCCTGAAAAACAGTCGTTAATCCTGCCACAAACAGTGGCAGGGCCCAAACACCATACTGGTCTTGGACGTTATTTCTTTTTCTTGACGTGTTTCATCAAGCGTCGCTTTTTACTGACTTGACGCTGGGTAAGCTTGTTCTTTCTGCCTTCAAACGGATTTTCACAGCACGAAACTCCAGTTTTACCGGTGTGCCGTGAAGCCCCAGGACATCACGAAATTTCTTTTCGAGATAGCGGACGTAGTGCCCAGGTATATCTTTCACCTGATTGCCATGAATAACGATAATCGGTGGGTTATGACCACCAGTATGCGCATAGCGAAGCTTAATCCTTCGGCCTCGCACCAAAGGCAATGGATGTTCGGAAATCGCATCTTCCAAAATTCGGGTAAGGCGCGACGTCGACATAACATGTGTCGCACTTTCATAGGCTTTGTGGATGGAATCATACAGATGCCCCACACCCGTACCGTGTAGCGCCGAAATAAAATGAATATCCGCAAAATCGATAAAGCGCAGACGGCGATCCAATTCACTTTTAACCCAGCCACGGTCATCTGGGTCCATGCCATCCCACTTGTTCAAGGCAACAACCAGTGCGCGCCCTGATTGAATAACCTGCCCCATTAAGTGCAGATCCTGATCGACAACACCCTCCTGGGCATCCATAAGTAAAATCACGACGTTGGCATCATCAATTGCCTTGAGTGTTTTCACTATTGAGAATTTTTCGACCGCAAGCTTGACGTTTTTCCTGCGCCGGACACCTGCGGTGTCTATCAAGGTGTATTCCTCACCGTTACGCTCGTAATCGATATACACACTGTCTCGGGTAGTGCCTGGCTGATCGTAAACAACCACTCGATCTTCACCCAGCAATCGGTTTACCAGAGTGGATTTGCCCACATTAGGCCTACCAATGACAGCGATACGGATACCATCCGGTTCTGGCTCCTCGCTGGGCAATGCTTCGGGAAAGCTTTGGGCTATATCCACTTCCAGTTGTTTAACGCCGCGTCCATGACTGGCACTAATCTGATATACCTCACCTAAACCAAGGCTATAGAATTCTCCAATAATCATGTTGGCATCAACACCATCAACCTTGTTGGCGACCAAGAAGACTTTCTCTTTCTTTTTGCGCAATTCGGTAGCCAGGCGTTCATCATCCGCAGTCAGCCCTTCACGGGCATCTACCAGGAAAACCACCGCATCTGCTTCGTCTATCGCTTTTAACGACTGCTCGGCCATGGCTTCTTCGATGCCTTCTTCAAAACCTGTAATCCCGCCAGTATCAATAACGATACATCGGGTTTCCGCCAAAATGGCTTCGCCATACTTGCGATCACGAGTGAGACCGGCAAAGTTAGCTACCAGGGCTTCTCTGGTTCGGGTAAGGCGATTAAACAGGGTAGACTTGCCGACGTTTGGACGGCCGACAAGTGCGATAACAGGAATCATAGTTTTTTTATTCGGGCGTTTAGTCGAGCTCGGTCACACTATACGCTGATATGTCACCAGAATTATCCAGGACAATGAAGTGATCGTTATAAAGCATAGTCGGTGATCGAACACCTGATCCATCTACCTTGATACGCCCGACAGTCTGCCCGGTACGGCGGCTCAAGAAATGTAGATAACCCTCAAAATCTGCAAATACAACATAGTTACTGGTCGTTACAGACTGATTTAATCCCCTGTAGGCGTATTCATCAGTAGACCAGAACTCCGAGCCGGCAGACGCATTAAATGCTTTCACTGTGCCGTCATCCTGGGTAATAACCAAACTTCCGGCAAAAGCACTGGGGCCAACATTACTGGATGCATCCTGGAACCATACTGGTTGTCCATTTAGGGGATTTATGGCCATTAATCCGCCCTGGTATGACACGGCGTAAAGGCTGCCGCTGTGATAAAGAGGAATGCCATCAATATCCACCATTCGCTCTAGGTCTGTTTGACCTTCGGGCACCGCGACCCTGGCTTCCCATATTTGAATGCCGTCACGCAAACTGTAAGCAGCAACCTTGCCACTGTCCTGGGCAATAAAAACCACTGGCAACCCGGCAAAATTTGGGCCAGGCAAACTGCTAACTATTAGTGGAGGCGCATTACCTCTTACCGAAAGAAGCGGCAATATTGAGTCAGCCAGCCACATCTCGGATCCGTCAGTGGCACTAAGACCGCGCACTTTCCCATCAACACTGACAACTACCACAAAGTTGCCGTTGGTCGCTGGTGCAGTGAGTACTTCGCTGGATACCTTGGTACGCCATAGCTCACTGCCATCTGCTTGACTGAGTGCAATCACTTCACCTTCATTGGTACCAACGACGACGATGTCTCCGCCTGCCCCGGTGGCTCCTGTGATCTCTACATCATCAATTTCTGCGCGCCAAAGGCGCCTACCTGTGGTTAGGTCTATTGCGGTAACTTGTCCCGCATGATCTCCAACAAACAGTTGATTGCCATCGATTGCAGGATATACAACTGGATGAATATCGCCTGGGCCTTTGCCAATATCATGGCGCCAGACGCGATTAATTCTGATCTGCTCGTCAAAATTCTCCAGATCAACCGGCTCTGTAAGATCCAGATCGCCTGAGCCAAAAAAGCTACAAGAGGCAAGCACCAACAATGTTGGCAGCAGAAGGAGGTGTTTCAAATAGCTCATCTTGGGATCCTGTGCTTGCTTCTTTTTTATACGAAGGGAAATGTCGACTCTTGGGACCATTAATTTATGTAAAAGTTTATTCTTGCGTGATCGCACCGGCGCCAGTGCGCAAACCGTTTAATTTAAGCTGAACCGTATTGCTTTGGACTGAGTTTTCCCCAGCCATTCCTACAAGAGCCTCTTCATAAGCACTTATCGCTTGATCACGCTGTCCAAGGGTGGCGTAAATATCACCTCTGGCTGCAGCGTAAAGTGGCGCAAATTGGGGGTTGGCGCCAGACAATCGATCCAGTGCTGCATCTGTCTCGCCCAGCTGGGCTTCAACCAAAGCGAGGCGATAGTTGGCTAATTGCACATCTGCAACTGCTTCGGCTTGTTGCACTGCCCACTCCAGTCGCTCTTTGGCGATCGAGTAATTGCCTTGCTGCACGTTTAACCCCGCATCCGCCAGGCTGGCAAGAAAAGCGTAATGGGTATCCGGATAGTTCTGTACCAGGGAGTCAGTTAGTTCCCTCACTACTGACATCTGTTGCTCGGTAATTTCGGGGGCTACAGAAGCTTGGGATAAAGCCGCATTTATCTCAGTGTACATATCTGAAACAGGCCAAATTTTGCTGTTTTTGTAAGACTTGTATAAATCCGGCCCGTAAAATATACCGCCAGCCACGAGCAATGTGCCCAAAATGGCAAAAGCATTCTGCTTAAACCAATATTTTATTGCTTCAAGTTGTTCTTGTTCTTCTGAACGAATATCACTCACAAAATTATCTCCAAAGGCTAACCTTTGACGGGCTGAAAAACCCTGCAAAATAGATAAATTCGGCCTGAGACAAAATCTCAGGCCATGAAAAAGGTCGCTATGATGCTTGCGACCTAATCAGAACGCAACCTTTCACATAAGTCTTCTAGAGACAGAGTCTCCTGCTCGCGATCATCTCTTAAATACTTCATTGTTACTTCGCCCGATTGCATTTCATTGCCGCCTAAAATGAGGGCAACGTTGGCACCGCTTTTATCAGCTTTCTTGAACTGGCTTTTAAAACTGCCACCACCACAGTGGTATTGGACACGAAGATAAGGTATTTCGTCCCGAACCTGTTCAGCCAGACGCAGAGCTTCCGACGCAGCAATTTCGTCATAAATGACATATATATCGGCTTCTGATTCTTCTGGAAACAATCCTGGATTCACTTCTTCCACCAATAAGATCAGGCGCTCTATGCCCATGCCAAAACCAAGCGCAGGTGTTGCTCGCCCGCCAAGCTGTTCGACAAGTCCGTCATAACGACCACCACCGCAAACCGTTCCCTGCGCTCCGAGCCTATCTGTTACCCACTCAAAAACCGTTCGGCTGTAATAATCCAATCCTCGAACGAGATTGGTATTTACGCGATAAGCTATGCCGAGATTATCAAGATGAGATTTAAGTTGCTCAAAGTGTTCCTTCGAATCCTCATCCATGAACTCCATTAGGCTTGGAGCATCTGCTATAAGCTTTTGAATTTCGGGATTCTTGGAGTCCAGAATCCTAAGAGGGTTGGTCTCAAGTCGTCGCAAACTGTCTTCATCCAGCTGATCACGAACCTTTTTCAGGTATTCCACCAGTGCTTCCCGGTGGGCTAAACGGGATTCTGCGGTTCCAAGGGAATTGAGCTCCAGGGTGACCGCATCTGCCACACCCAGTTCAGCCCAAATCCTCGCTGTCACGGCTATCAACTCTGCATCAACATCAGGGCCTTCTATACCGAACACTTCAACACCAAATTGGTGGAACTGTCTCAAACGACCTTTCTGAGGGCGCTCATGGCGAAACATGGGCCCGGTGTACCAAAGGCGCTGGGAGCGATCCAGCAATCCGTTTTGAATGCATGCGCGAACGCATCCAGCGGTGCCCTCAGGGCGCAACGTAAGGTTATCGCCATTGCGATCCTCAAAGCTGTACATCTCCTTCTCAACGATATCTGTTACTTCACCGATGGTTCGCTGAAATAATTCAGTTTTTTCCAAAATGGGGAAACGTACTTCCTGAAAAGTGTACTGACAGAGAACATCGGCGACGATGGCTTCCACTATTTGCCAACGAGCCGACTGCGGCGGCACTAAATCATTCATGCCGCGAATGGATTGAATTTTGGACACAGGTTCAGTCTTGAATCATTTAATGGCCGCTTGATGCAATTAACTTCTCATCAAGCTCTTGTTTTTGTTTGGCTTTTTGGGCTGCCCGGGCACGTATAAGGGATTCCATTTCATCCAGCACCTTACTGGAATCAACCTTGTGATGCGGCTTGCCATCAATGTAAATCAAACTTTGGGGCGAAGATCCGGTCACGCCAATCTCGACTTCCTTGGACTCCCCCGGGCCATTTACATAGCAACCAATAACCGCTACATCGACTGGCGTATCAATATCTTCGAGACGCATTTCCAGCTCGTTCATGGTTTTAATGACATCAAAGTTCTGTCTGGAGCAGCTTGGACAAGCAATGAAGTTAACACCTTTAGATCGCAACTTGAGGCTTTTGAGCATATCCCAGCCCACTTTTACTTCTTCCACAGGATCAGCCGCCAAGGAAACTCTCAAGGTATCGCCTATACCGTCCATCAATAACATGCCTAAACCAATACTGGATTTTACGGTGCCACCTCGCAGACCACCGGCTTCTGTAATTCCCAGATGTAATGGCTGCTCAATCTGCTTGGCAATAATTCGATAAGCCTCAACAGTCATGAAAACATCTGACGCTTTTAGGCTTAATTTGTAATCGGCAAAACCGAGGCGATCGAGAATTTCTATATGACGCATCGCTGATTCCACCAAAGCAGCAGGCGTAGGCTCGCCATACTTGGTTTGCAGGTCTTTTTCCAGGGAGCCGGCATTCACGCCTATTCGAATTGGAAGAGAGTTTTCGCGCGCTTTATCAACTACTGCCCGTACTTTTTCTTCTCGGCCAATATTTCCGGGATTAATGCGCAGGCAGTCAGCGCCCTGATCGGCAACTGCCAGCGCTATTCGATAATCGAAATGGATGTCAGCAACAAGGGGAACTTCGACTTCTTTACGAATTTCACCAAATGCGACAGCGGCTTCCATGGTTGGCACGGAAACTCGAACAATATCCGCCCCGGCCCGGGTCAGCGCCCGCACCTGATTTGCTGTAGCCGAAACATCGGTGGTTTCCGTATTGGTCATGCTCTGTACAGAAATTGGCGCATCACCACCCACAGGCACATTACCGACCATTATCTGGCGCGACACTCGTCGTTTGATAGGCGATTCAGCAGACATCTTTTTTATCCGCTATTTTAAGTCAACGCGCTGAAAGCGACAAAGGCGATAATACCGATAGCCAGTAAACTACCTACCCAGAAAATGATTTTTTTTGTGTCGCCCTGGCTTGCAGGCATCGAAGTAAGGTCAGCAGTGCTTCTACCATTGTCTAATTGATGGTCTGCACAATAGCGGTCATAGATAGCAATCAGCTCGTCTTCTTCCGTGCCAAGCAATTTAGCGTAGTTTTTTAGGTAGCCTCGCACATAGACACTACCGGGAAATAATTCAAAACCATTGGTTTCCAGGTTTTTTACTGCTGTCTCAGTCAAACCCAACGCTTGACCAACGCGCGCGCGGTTGAGACCAGCCTTCTCTCTCTCAGTTAACAAATATTTTCCGGGCGTAACATATTCGGGCACTGCAGATATATTTGCGCTCGCTGACTTCTCAGCCTGAATCTCTGATTCAGTCTCGGCTTGGATTTCCTGACTTTCCACGTTGTCATCCATTTCATTTTCTGGATCTGGATACATCAGTTTGCTTCCTGTTGTTCCCGCAGCTGAAGTTCCCTTGCCTCTCTGGAATTAGGGAACATATTCTTTAGCGCCATTGTATAGGTTTCATATGCTTCGTTATCGCCGAATTGATCTGCCAGCTGCATACCCAGCTCCAGGCTTCGAGGGCTTGAAGGGCTGGTGGCCTCAAAGCGATCAAGATAACTTTTGGCTGTTACATAGTCACTCTGATCATATTTTAACTGGGTTAGTTCCAATGCGGCGGAACCAGAGCGGGGAGAAAGCGTTAACGCCCGAAGAAGTGCAGCTTCCGCTTCATCTGTATTTCCCAACACTTTTTCGGTCATTGCCAGGCCGATGAATGATTCTGGTCGGAGTCGATAATTAACATCGTTGCTGGCAAGCTCGTATTGGTCGCGCGCTTCGCGAAATCGCCCCTGCATATAAAGAAATCGGGCGTAGTTATTCCTTCCCTGAGAAAAATTCCGATCTTCACGTAGCGCCTTTCGGAAATGGGTCTCAGCCAGGTCAAATTCACCATCAATTTGATACAGCAAGGCAATTGCGTTGTTTGCAATGGTGGAATCACTGTCTATTTCAAGCGCACGAAGCAGGTTAAGTCGAGCCTGGTCACGATTGCCATCCGCGAGATAATTAAGTCCGAGCTCAACATAATTATCTAACGCACGCTCAGGATCCCCCCTAACTGTAAGGCCAGAACCAGAAATACAGGCCTGCAGTAATAACAGGCTGGCCATTAGCGTCAACTTCCCGAACTTTACGAATTTTCCAAGCTGCATATCGCTTTCTCTATTTCTTGCTATGTTTACAAGAAGTTTAAATATCCACTGCTGCCATGGGGATACTGGTATCTACATGGGCCTTTTGTGCTTGCTCCTTATAACGCGCGCTACGGCGAGTAAGATCATTAACTGCACCGGCCAGCTGACCGCAAGCCGCGTCAATGTCATCACCTCGCGTGGTTCTTACCGTCACTATATAACCCTTACCATAGAGAATATCGCGAAATTTTTGAAGTGATGTATTGCTCACCCTTTCATATCCACTGTTAGGGAAAGGGTTGAAAGGGATCAAATTAATCTTGCACGGAGTGTCTTTCAGAACTTCCGCGAGCTGCTCTGCATGCTCGGGGCGATCGTTTACATTGCGCATCATGGTGTATTCCACCGTGACTTTACGATGGGTATCCGGCATTTTCGCTATGTATTCATTGGCACTTCGCAGAAATTCCTTAATGGGGTATTTACGATTAATTGGCACCAGTTGATTTCGCAACTCGTCATTTGGCGCATGCAGGGATATGGCCAGGGAAACATCGACAAAATCAGCCAGCCTGTCCAGTTCGGGAACCACACCGGACGTGCTCAGGGTTACACGGCGCTTGGATAAGCCATAGGCGTTGTCATGCAACATGAGCTGCATAGCAGCCACACTGTTATCGAAGTTAAGCAAAGGTTCCCCCATGCCCATCATCACGACATTAGTGACTTTGCGTGGGGAGGTAGGCGCGAGGGAATCAAATGCCTTGGCCGCTATCCAGACTTGCCCAATGATTTCGGCAGACGTCAAATCACGATTAAACCCCTGCTTGCCCGTACTGCAAAAACTGCAATCCAATGAGCAGCCAACCTGCGATGATACGCAAAGAGTGCCTCGCTCCCCTTCCGGGATAAATACGGTTTCCACCGCGCTACCAGCATCAACACGAATGAGCCACTTGCGGGTGCCGTCTTGGGAAAGGTGGTCAGCGATGACCTCCGGCGCCCTGATTTCGGCAAGGTCCGCCAGCTTTTCTCGCAACGGTTTGCTGATATTGGTCATTTGCTCAATATCCTCAACACCGTGTTGATGAATCCACTTAATTACCTGGGTAGCACGAAACTTTTTTTCACCCAGCGATTCAAAAAATGCCTCCATTTGTGCAGGCGAAAGTCCCAGCAGATTTACTGGTTGCTTGCTTTTATCAATGAGGTCAGTCTGCGGCATAAGGCAAATGGTCTAAATCGGGCCTATCGCTAATTAGCTGGCGAAAATTTCATTTTCGTTGAAGAAATAAGCTACTTCTCTCGCCGCTGATGTTGGTGAATCTGATCCGTGCACCGCGTTGGCATCAATTGTTTCGGCAAAGTCAGCTCGAATAGTTCCTGCATCCGCTTCTTTAGGGTTAGTTGCTCCCATAAGTTCACGATTTTTCAGGACTGCATTTTCACCTTGTAGTACCTGCACCACAACTGGGCCAGAAGTCATGAACTCGACGAGTGCTGGATAGAATGGACGCTCTTTATGCTCGGCATAAAAACCACCCGCTTTTTCGTCGTCCATATGGATCATGCGCTGTGCGACAATCTTAAGGCCGGCTTTTTCAAAACGGGAGTTAATTTCGCCGGTTACATTCTTGGCAACGGCGTCGGGTTTGATAATGCTGAGGGTTAGCTCTACAGCCATTTAAAGTTCTCCAATTAACAATAACTTAGGGTAAATTCGGGAGGGTAAAATCAAGTCGCGCATTGTACTCGCGCCCTACCATACAAACAAGAAAGCTCGCTATCCGCGGCCCATGGAAAAGTGGCGTCATTGATAAAAGCTTTTCACTTCAGGCGATGCTGAGAACACAACATCGACAGGTGGATTAATTTTTCCGAAAAACAGCCTTCAAGTAGTGCGAAGCTAGAGTCCATTCAACGAGTTGTCGCAATCTCGCGAATTCGGGCAACCATCGCTCGCAGCCCATTTCCCCGCGTAGGGGTAAGGTGACTCATCAAGTCCAGGCTATCGAAATAGGCGTCAATATCAAAACCCAGAATTTCTTCCGAAGACTTGCCGCTATAAGCTGCAAGCACAAGCGCTAACAGCCCTTTAACAATAAATGCATCACTATCTGCCTCAAACCAGAATTTATTGTCATCAGACTGATAGTGCAGCCAGACCTTGCTTTGACAACCCCGAATCAAATGCTCGTCTGTCTGTTTCTCTACAGGCATCTCCGGCAGTTCTTTACCCAGATCGATGAGATAACGATATCGCTCTTCCCAGTCATCAAAAAAACTGAGCGTTTCGACGATATCGTCTGACGTAATGGAAACCCCAAAAGGGTGCTGCATGGAACCTGAGCGGTTTACTTCTGTCATGGGTTTCGCCCTTAGAAAAACATTCCCGTTTCAAGCTGCGCCTCTTCGGACATCATGCTTCGATCCCAGGGTGGATCAAAGACCAACTCAACCTCAACTGACTCGACATTTGGGACTTGACCAACACGATATTCAATATCGCTGACCAGTACCTGACCCATACCACAACCTGGCGCGGTCAACGTCATCTGAATATCCACTTGCTTTGATTCCTGATTGACTGCCACCGAGTAAATCAGCCCCAGATTTACCAAATCAACGGGTATTTCCGGGTCATAAATCGTCCTCAGCGCATGCCAAACCTGATCTTTGTCGATATTGCCATCTTTCGGTTCAGGAAATTTAAGAACTGTTTTTTCCAAACCCAGAGCGTCAGCATCCGTACCATCAACCCGCAGCATTTTCCCTTCATGGACAACGGTATAGTTTCCTCCAAGCGACTGAGTGATGCGGACAAACGCATGGGCAGGAATTGTCACAGGATCGCCCGTTGGAACCAGCCGCGCCGGAGTATCCTGCAGTGTGGCAACCATTCGATTTTCAGTCATAAGCGGTCAACAGCGATTTCCAGATTTAAATACTAAAGCTTTCGCCACAACCACAGGCGGCCTTCACATTGGGATTGTTAAGTTTGAGGCTTTCATTCAAGCCTTCTTTGACGAAATCTATCTCCATACCACGCAAAGCAGCAACGGCTTCAGCATCAACAAAAACGTGAACGCCATTGGACAGCTCGATTTCGATATCACTTTCGACGGGGGCATCGACGCAATCGATAACATAAGCCAGACCACTACATCCGCTACTTTTAATGCTGAAACGAACACCACATCCGCCTTGCTCAGCCAGCTGCTTTTGGAAATGCTTTGCCGCCGACTCGCTAACTTGAATCATCTGGTCGAGATTAAATGTTTCCACACTCATAATCGTCTCCTACCTCAAAAGCTCGCAGGCCTTTTCCAAGCCTTCAAAAAGCCGGTCGACCTCATCTATTGAGTTGTAAAAAGCAAAGGAGGCACGCACCGTCCCGGGAACGTTGAAAAACTCCATCAGTGGCTGGGTACAGTGGTGACCAGTACGAACCGCGATGCCCTGTTTATCCAGCAACATACCCAAATCTGAGGGATGCACGCCATCAATCAAAAAACTAAATATGCCTACTTGATGTTGAGCCATCCCAACTCTTTTCAAGCCATCAATGCCGCTGGCACGCTCAAAAGCGTAGTTGAGAACCTGATGCTCATGAGCAAAGGCGGCTTCTCGATCCAGCTGTGACAAATAGTCAACTGCCGCGCCAAGACCAACAGCACCCGCGATATTAGGTGTGCCTGCCTCGAATCGAAAAGGAATACTATTAAACGTTGTACCTTTGAAACTGACGCGTTCAATCATTTCACCACCGCCCTGATATGGCGGCATAGCTTCCAACAGCGCCTGTTTGCCCCAAAGCACACCAATGCCTGTTGGGCCAAACATTTTATGTCCCGAGAATGCGTAGAAATCGCAATCCAACTCTTGTACGTCGATAGTCAGATGCGATGGCCCTTGCGCGCCATCAAGCAGAACTTTTGCTCCAGCAGCATGAGCAAGCTGGACGATTTCCTTAACAGGATTCACCGTTCCCAGTGCATTGGACACATGACCAATGGCAACCATCTTTACGCGATCATCGAGCAATTCGGTCAGCGCATCCATTTCCAGCTCGCCTTTCGGTGAAACTGGAACAGGTATTACTTCTGCATTGACTTTTTCTGCAAGTAACTGCCAGGGAACAATATTGGAGTGATGCTCCATCACGCTAACCAGAATACGGTCACCGTCCTTAATATTGGAGACTCCCCAAGTGGCCGCAACCAGATTGATGGCTTCGGTAGTTCCACGCGTCCAGACAACCTGTTCAGCTTCCGGGCTGTTAATAAATTGTGCGACTTTGGCACGAGCCTGTTCAAATGCCTGTGTGGCTCGATCACTCAATACATGAGCCGCCCGGTGAACATTGGCGTTGTCGTTGCGATAGAAATAATCAACCGCGTTGATCACACTAAGCGGTTTCTGGGTGGTTGCGCCATTGTCCAAATAGGCCAGTGGTCGCCCATTCACCTGTTGGCCCAAAATGGGGAAATCCCTTCGAACTGATTCGACATCAAAGCCCGAGGTTTCCAATGAAGCGATCGACGTCATACAAGGTGCCTCGCCAGTTCAGGATCCTTGGCAAACATCTTCGCCAGAATTGGTCTCAGATACGCTTGAACGGATTGATCGTCCAGGCAATTTAGCAGCTCGTTAATAAACCCAAAACTGAGCAGCACTTCCGCCTCTTTCCGCTGAATGCCACGTGAACAGAGATAATAAAGTAGTTGCTCGTCGATCTGTGCAACGGTTGCACCGTGAGCGCACTGTACGTCATTGGCATAAATCTGTAATTCGGGCTTGGTATCCACTTCAGCCTGATCGCTGGTCAACAAGTTCTTGTTGCTCAACTGGGCTGACGTCTTCTGCGCCTGCGGGTGAATATAGATCAACCCGTTAAACACGGCGCGCGACTGATCGGCAACGATGCCACGATATATCTCGTTACTGGTGCAGTTGGGAACCATATGACGCATTGCAGTATGAAAATCCACAAGTTGTTTACCTCGCGGTAGATAGACACCGCTCAATTCGCAATGCGCTCCTTCACCGACCAGCGAAATATCGACATCCAGACGTTTTAGTATGCCCCCAGTAGCGATCTGAAAACTATTCAACTGTGCATCACGCTGCAAGCTGGCATGTATGCCACCAATATGCAGCGCCTGTTCCTGTTCGAGATGCAGTCGATAGTGCGTCAATTTGGCGTTTGCCTGAACAACAAACTCTGTCACTGAGTTGGTAAAACTGTTTTGGGGCGAATCGGTACTGCAGAAGTGCTCGATCAAAGATGCTTCTGCACCAGTTTCCAGAACGGCCAAAAGGCGTTGATTAACACTGAAGCTACGATCCTGCGAACGGGTCAGATAAACAACATGAATGGGGGTTTCAAGACGTTGATTGGCGGCAACGCAGATGAAGAGACCATCGGTCAGCCAACTGTCATTCAAATAGGCAAAAGGGCTCGATTCATAAGCGACTGATTTGCCCAAATAATCGAGAATCTGTTCACGCTGGGCTTTATCCGCTTCAGAGAAGGTCGTTAAACAAACTCCTTTTGGCAAATCGAGGCTGGATTGCTCCGGTGAAAAAACACCATCGAGAAAAACGACTCTTGGACCATCAATTCCAGCAATATCAAAATAACTGGAAAGATCAGAAGACTCTTCGTTAACGGCAGTTTCGGTAAGATAGCCACCCTGCTCCAGCATCCTGAGAGATGTATATTTCCAGTTTTCGGTTTTTCGATTGGGAAATTTTGAGACCCGCCACTGCTCCAAACCGCGCTCGCGAACAGGCTGCAGCCAATTCTGCTGGGCAGCATAGAGCTGTGAAGCTTGCAAAATGAATTCACTAACCGGCTGAGACATTTAAGCAGCCTGACCGCCAGTGTCTGGCCCACTCTTAAGCCAATGATAACCCTTGGCTTCGAGTTCCAGCGCTAGTGTTTTATCGCCTGATTTGGCGATACGACCATCGGCGAGAACGTGGACAAAATCCGGCTCAATGTAGTCAAGCAGCCGCTGATAGTGAGTAATCAGAACAAAGGAACGCTCAGCAGAACGCATCTGATTGACACCATCGGCGATGACCTGCAAAGCATCAATATCGAGCCCCGAATCAGTCTCGTCAAGGATGGCCAACTTTGGTTCCAGCAGAATCATCTGTAACAGTTCGTTGCGTTTCTTTTCGCCGCCAGAAAAGCCTTCGTTAACGCCACGCTTAAGGAAATCCGGATTGAGGTTAACCATCTTGCTTACTTCACGTGCTTTCTTCATGAAGCTGACAGAGTCCATTGCCTCTTCACCTCGCCCCTCGCGAATAGAGTCCACAGAGGCTTTGAGAAATTCCATATTACTCACACCAGGAATTTCGATAGGGTACTGAAATGAGAGGAACAGTCCCAGATGAGCACGCTCTTCCGTCTCTAGTTCCAGCAGGTTTTTGCCTAGCATTTCAACCGTTCCGCTGGTCACATCATAGCCTTCGCGCCCAGCCATAACGTGACCCAGCGTACTTTTACCTGCACCATTGGGACCCATTATGGCGTGGACCTCGCCAGGTTTAACGTCTAGCGACAGACCTTTGAGTATCTCTTTACCATTGATTGTTGCGTGCAGGTCGTTAATAGACAGCATATTTTCTCCAGATAATTTCATTATCAGGGCCTGTTCATAATATTTGCATTACATCTGTTGTGGCTAAAAAGTCACTAAATTAAACTTTTGCGCTCGCTGGAGAAAAAAAATGACATCCAGCAGATGTGATGCAATTAGTGTGAACGGCCTCTAACCAACTGAACCCTCAAGACTCACTTCGAGCAGTTTTCCTGCTTCGACAGCGAACTCCATGGGCAGCTCTTTAAATACTTCGCGACAGAAACCATTAACGATCATAGATACCGCCTTTTCGGTCTCTATACCCCGCTGCTGGCACAAATAAAGTTGGTCGTCGCTCACCTTGGATGTGGTTGCTTCGTGCTCTATTACGGCAGACGCATTCTTGCTCTCGATATAAGGATAGGTATGTGCAGAGCACCGGTCACCAATGAGCAGCGAATCGCACTGGGTATAGTTACGTGCGCCTTCGGCTCCAGAATTGATTCGCACCAGACCTCGGTATGCATTGGAACTTTTGCCCGCCGAAATACCTTTGGAAATAATGGTCGACTTGGTGTTTTTGCCCAAGTGAATCATCTTGGTCCCCGTATCCGCCTGCTGGAAATTGTTGGTCAGCGCAACGGAGTAAAACTCGCCCACGCTATTATCTCCTTTCAAAATACAGCTGGGATACTTCCAGGTAACCGCTGAGCCGGTCTCAACCTGTGTCCATGAAATATGGGAATTGGTGTGTGCGATGCCTCGTTTGGTTACAAAGTTATATATACCACCCTTCCCTTTAGAGTCTCCCGGATACCAGTTCTGGACGGTCGAGTATTTAATCGAAGCGTCATCCAAAGCAACTAATTCAACTACCGCAGCATGAAGCTGATTTTCATCGCGCATAGGCGCGGTACAGCCTTCGAGGTAGCTAACCTGACTACCTTCGTCTGCAATAATTAAAGTGCGCTCGAACTGCCCCGTATTCTGCTCATTAATACGGAAATAGGTCGACAACTCCATCGGACAGCGAACCCCTTTGGGGATATAGACGAAGGAACCATCGCTAAACACAGCACTGTTCAGCGCTGCATAATAATTATCTTTTTGTGGAACAACGCTACCCAAATACTTCTTTACCAACTCGGGGTGTTCGTGAACCGCTTCAGAAATAGAGCAAAATATAATGCCTGCCTCAGACAGCTTTTTACGAAAAGTCGTCGCCACAGAAACAGAGTCAAATACGACATCAACCGCAACACCTGCCAGAGCCTCTTGCTCATGCAGCGGAATGCCCAACTTGTTATAGGTCTCAATCAGCTCAGGATCAACTTCATCCAGGCTTTTAGGGCGATCTTCCATGCTCTTGGGTGAGGAATAGTAGGATATCGCTTGGAAATCGATCTTTGGATATTGGACGTGAGCCCACTCCGGCTCATCCATCTCCAGCCATGCACGATATGCTCTAAGCCGCCAATCGAGCATCCATTGGGGTTCTTTTTTTACCCTTGAGATATGCGTGACAACATCTTCGTTTAGCCCAGGAGGCAACGTAATGGATTCGATATCCGTGACGAATCCTGCGGCGTAATCTTTCTCTACTAATTCGGCTATCTGTTCGTTGGACACTGTTGTTCCTGGAAATATAGATTGTTCAAAAAGGCCAGTAAATTCATGCAATTCAGCCCAGGCACATGGACGAAATTGTCCATTACCTGACTAATTTTGTCAAGTATTGCAAGGAGCTCAAAAGCCTTTTGGGATGGCTGTAAATGGTTGCTATGATTCGAAATGCGCTACCGCATTATGCTAAATACCTATGCATTTTGTAATTTAGTCTGATGCCCGCATGTACTGGGCAAATCGAGCCCTTCCTTGAACCTGTTCCAGAGAGGTGACATTTCACGCAGCCGGCTCACCGCTGTTTTGGTCTGCTCAACGACATAATCAATCTCCTCTGCGGTCGTATAACGACCTATGCTAAAGCGAATGGAGCTGTGCGCAAGGTCGTCATCCAGCCCTAATGCACGCAATACATAAGATGGCTCCAGACTGGCGGAAGCACAGGCAGACCCAGAAGACACTGCCATATCTTTCAGCGCCATCAGGAGAGACTCGCCCTCAACGAAAGCAAAGCTTATGTTGACGATGCCCGGATAATTTTGGTCTGGATGCCCATTCAGCCGGATTGCTTCAACCTCATTTAGCCCCTCCAGCAATTGCTTTCTCAGGTCGGCCACTCTCTCATTATCAGTTTGCATTATCTCACCGGCCAAGCGGAAGGACTCCCCCATACCCACAATCTGGTGTGTGGGCAAAGTTCCGGAGCGCATACCGCGCTCATGGCCGCCGCCATGCATCTGGGCTTCCAGTTGCACACGCGGTTTACGCCCAACATAGAGCGCGCCCACACCTTTGGGACCGTAAATCTTATGAGCCGAGAGCGACATCAGGTCGACTTTCATGGCCTCTACATCAATAGCTACCTTGCCAGCGCTTTGGGCCGCATCAACATGAAACACAACTTTTCGCTCACGACAAATAGCGCCAATTGCGCCAATATCATTGAGGGTGCCAATCTCATTATTTACATGCATTAGGGAAACCAGGGTCGTATCTTCACGAATAGCCTCGGCAACTTTCTCCGGACTAACAATGCCGAATTCATTTGGGTCAAGATAAGTTACTTCATAGTCCTCGTGTTCGAGCCAGCAACAACTATCCAGTACCGCCTTGTGCTCGATTCTGGAGGTGATAATGTGTTTTCCCTTGCGCTGGTTAAAATGCGCAACACCCTTGATTGCGAGGTTATCTGCCTCGGTTGCGCCCGATGTCCAGACGATCTCTCGCGGATCCGCACCGATCAGAGCTGCCACCTGGCAACGAGCATTTTCTAAGGCTTCTTCAGCCTCCCAGCCAAACACATGGGATCTGGATGCCGGGTTACCGAAGTTACCTTCACTGGTCAGGCACTCAACCATCTTTTCCGCGACCCTGGGGTCAACCGGTGTGGTTGCCGCATAATCCAAATATATAGGCGTTTTCATAGTTTTCTTGAGCCTCTATGCCACTTAAAGCTATGGCGGTACTCAATGGTATACCTGATCTGCAACTAATGTTTTAAGTAAGCTCTAAACGGCGATCTTCAACCATATCCTGGCGCTTACTAATTTGACTTATCTCTCGCCGGGTAATGAGGCAGTCAAGGCTGATTCCACTCAAGAAATCATGAATCTGGTCACTTAGGTCTTCCCAGAGATGATGCGTGAGGCACATCTCGCCTTTCTGGCAATCGCCTTGCCCTCCACAGCTGGTCGCATCAACGGATTCGTTTACTGCATCCACTATTTCAGACACATAAATTTCTGATGCATCCCGCGCCAGGCAATAACCGCCACCAGGGCCACGTATACTCTCAACCAGACATTGCTGACGCAGCTTGGAAAACAGCTGCTCCAGATAGGAAAGCGATATACTTTGACGCTTACTTATATCAGACAGACTTATCGGTCCCTGACCAGAATGTATGGCAACGTCCAGCATTGCTGTGACGGCGTAACGACCTTTGGTTGTCAGTTTCATAAGCTAATGGAATATCACAAATTGCATTGCTACGCATTATAGCCTAATCCCTAGTAATTTAATCAAGTATATAGCAGCGCACAAAATGGTAATTTAATCGCTTGATAAGCTTTCGCCCAACCTATAATGTATGCGGCCTTAATGTTAAATGGTTTTTTAAGGATGACCTTTAAGTCTTTGTATAAAGGCATTATTTTCCAACTTCTGTTTTGCTCGGTTCTTTTTGGCTATTCCAGCTTTTCAATCTCTCAGGCACCGAACGCGGAGGAGTCAGGAAATCTGTCCCAATCTACCGGCCCAGGACAATTTGAAGCGTCTGTGGATACAGGGTATCGAGTATTTGGCAGCAATCTTTTCACTGGCACTTTCGCCCAGCAATCTTTCTCGGGCTTTAACCCCAACTATCAAATTAATGTGGGAGACATGCTTTATTTGCAGGTCTGGGGAGCAGTGGAGTTTGAGGGTGAGCAACAAGTCGACCCTCAGGGGAATATCTTTATACCTCAGGTTGGCCCAGTTCGCGTACAGGGAACGCCTAACAGCGAACTCAATGACGTCATAGAAAAATCCGTATCCCGTGTCTACACCGACAATGTTTATATTTATGCGTCACTGGTAGAAGCACAGCCTGTAAAAGTGTTTGTTACTGGCAACGTCTTACGGCCCGGACTGTATCCCGGACTATCCTCTGACTCCATTCTCAGCTATATCGACAGAGCCGGGGGCATCGACCCGCGTCGAGGCAGCTATCTCGACATTCAACTGAAACGTAATGGCCAAACAGTTGAAGTCTTTAACCTCTACGACTTTTTGCTACACGGCAACATTAGGAATGTACAACTGCACGAGGGAGACATCCTGCTGGTGGGCTCGCGCCAAAATGTGGTGAACTTTAGTGGACTGGTAGAAAACCCCTATCAAATTGAATTTTCTTCAAAATCTATTTCTCTTGCCGATGCGCTTAAAATTGTCGATCCTTTGCCTTTGGCAACGCATATCAGTATTGAGCGCAATACTGGCTTGAGATCAGAAGTTGAATACTTGGAAATCGCATCAGCTTTGGAATCCAATATAGAGCTTCTATCTGGAGATAGTGCCTCACTTGTCGCTGACAAAAGCCAGTCGACCATTGGCATCATTGTGGAAGGCGAACATTTGGGGCAAGCCCAATATGTTTTACCCTACGGATCGAGACTAGGTGATTTAATACCCCTGCTTAGACCAAGTGAGCTGTCTAACCTGACTTCAATCCAGCTCTTTCGTCGATCACTTGCGCAGCAGCAAAAACGCGCTCTAGAGGAATCCTTAAGAGGGCTTGAAACTCAAGTGCTTTCCGCTCGAAATGATACTGTTCAGGAAGCCCAACTAAGAGCTAGCGAAGCCGAGCTTGTTTCCCAATTCGTTCAAAGAGCCCGTCAGGTGCAACCCAGAGGTCAGGTGATTTTAGGGGAAAGCGGGACTGCCAGAGACGTAGTTTTGGAAAACGGGGATCGCATAGTCATTCCCGCAAGTAGCAATCTGGTTTCTGTCAACGGCGAAGTACTTTTCCCAAATGCCACCGTGTTTAATCAGAATAGCAATGCCATGGATTACATTGCCCAGGCAGGAGGGTTTACCCAGAGAGCTGACGATTCAAGGGTAATCATACGTCGACCCAACGGCTCTATTTCTCAGCTTGAGGGTCGCGGGCTAAAACGCGCAGGATCTGAATATGTAAATTCGGGCGACGAAATCCTTGTCATGCCAGCGGTTGATACCAAACGCTTACAGTATAATAAAGACATTATTGAGATCATCTATCAGCTGGCACTTTCTGCCGGTGTAGTTCTCTCAATATAAAAGTTATGCCCCTGACTAAACGATCTTCTTGGCAAGTTCAGTGGGCAGTCTGGAAAGCCCTGTTTCACCGTTTTTTGGACACAAAGATAGGCGATCACTTTCTT
>Ga0255753_1001840_pt1 | contig 24324 bp, 23 predicted proteins | sample 041ome_10_FD_179953 | JGI IMG/M metagenome (GOLD analysis project Ga0255753, IMG submission 179953) | Coastal salt marsh microbial communities from the Groves Creek Marsh, Skidaway Island, Georgia - 041412US metaG (version 2) | ecosystem: Environmental > Aquatic > Marine > Intertidal zone > Salt... | reverse complement strand
AAAGATGTAGAAAATATTCTAAAAAAATTTAATGATCAAGAAGTTGATGCTGTCTTAGTTGATCTTCGCGGTAATTCTGGTGGCTCACTTTTTGAAGCAAATAAATTAACTGGATTGTTTGTTTCTTCTGGAGCAACTCTACAGGTAAAAGAAAGTAATGGCAGGGTAAAACCATGGGGAGATGCCAGAGCTAAGCAAATCTGGAAAAAACCAATGGCTGTTATGGTGGATAGATATTCTGCCTCTGCTTCAGAAATTTTTGCTGGAGCTATTCAAGATTATCAAAGAGGAATAATCATTGGGCAAAAAACATTTGGAAAAGGTACTGTTCAAAAATTAGATGATTTAAGCTCTGGACAAATTAAAATTACTGAATCTAAATTTTATAGAATTACCGGAGCTGGGATGCAAAGCAAAGGAATACATCCAGATATAAGCCTACCAAGTATCTGGGATATAGAAGAAATTGGTGAGAGTTCTTATGATACAGCACTCCCATGGGATGAAATTAAACCAATTCGTTTCCAAAAATTTTCCATGGAGACTTCTTTGATCTCCAGGTTAAATGATGAACACTTGATGAGAGTCAGTCAGAGTCCTAACTTGCAATATATCCTTGATATAAGGAAAAGGTATGAAATCCAAAAAAATAAAAAGGTGATTTCTCTTAGCATTGCAAAAAGGAGAATTGAAAAAAAAGAAAGACAATCGTGGGCTTTAAGTGTTGAAAACAAAAGACGTGCCTCACTAAACTTAGAAATTTTTGCTTCTTACAAGGCTATGGAAGATTATAATGAATCTAAGGAGACTGCAGAAGATAAAAAAGATTTTGAGATAAGCATTGATGATGACTATCTTTTGAATGAGGGTGCACAAATTCTTTCAGACTATATGTTATTTAATCAAAATACCTATTTATCCCAAGCTGCATAAAATATGAAAATAGTATCCTTTAATATTAATAGTATTCGAGCTCGTCCCCATCAACTAATTCACCTTAGAGATACCATTGATCCAGATGTCATTGGCATACAAGAGACCAAAGTTAGTGATCCAGAGTTTCCAATTGATGAAATTAAGGAGATTGGATACTACTCAGAATTCTGGGGTCAAAAAGGTCACTATGGAGTAGCATTTCTAAGCAAGAAAAAACCTTTGGCTATTCAAAAAGGTTTTGCAGGAGATACCAAAGAGGATCAAAAAAGATTTATTCAAGCTACTTTTAAATGGAAAAGAAAAGAAATTACAATCATGAACGGATACTTTCCTCAGGGAGAAAATAGGTCTCATGAAATCAAATTTCCTAAAAAGATTAAATTTTATAATGATCTTAAAAAGCACATAGTCAAACTTAAGAAAAATGAAGAAAATCTTATAATTATGGGAGATTTTAATGTTGCTCCAACATATCTAGACATTGGAATTGGTGATCAAAATGTAAAAAGATGGCTACGTGATGGCAAAACTGCATTTCTACCAGAGGAAATTGAAATGTGGAACATGATCAAGAATTTAGGTTTTATAGACTCATGGAGAGAACAAAACCCTGAAGAAGATAAGATATACTCCTGGTTTGATTACCGCTCAAGAATGTTCGATGATAATCCAAAAAGAGGTTTAAGAATTGATCACATACTACTTTCGGAAAATTTAGAGCATTCAATGGTTGATACCGGAATAGATTATGCAGCCAGATCAATGGAAAAACCATCAGATCATTGTCCAATTTGGGTTGAATTAAAATAATATTAATAAAAGATTACTTTGCTCTTTTAGATTGAAAAAATTTCTTTAGCAGATCGGATGATTGCTCTTGCATATGTCCCCCACTGTGAAGAACATGATGATTAAGATCATCTCTGTTTAGGAATTGGTCAATTGATTCAATTGCGCCTGTCTTTGGTTCATTTGCTCCGAAATATAGTGTATCTATTCTGGCATCTACTATTGCTTTTGCACACATGTGACAAGGCTCTAGGGTCACAAAAATATCACATCCTTTCAATCGATAATTTTTTATAAATTTGCTTGCTTCATTAATTGCATTTATTTCTGCATGAGACGTAACTGAATTTTTCGCTATTACTTGATTAAAGCCTCTACCAATAATTTTTTGATTATTTACTACAATCGCACCAACTGGCACCTCATCACTATTGAATGCTAACTTTGCCATATTCATAGCCTCAGTCATGAAATGAATAATATTCTTATTGCCTGCCGACATGTTAATAAGATATTTTTTATAAAAACTTAGCCCAATCTTTAAGCGGCCTTCTTTCGGACTTTAATGAATTAACTGCAGCGCTTTCATCTCTGTACCCTATTGCCATACCGCAAAATAATATATCGCTGTCTTTAGCTTTTACAAACTTGGAAACGCTATCATGCTTCATTGACCAGGCCTCTTGAGCACAAGTGTCTAGTCCAGCTTCTTTTGCCAATAACATAAAAGTTTGTAAAAACATTCCTAAATCAGACCATTGAGGGGGACCCATTTGACGATCAACAAAACAAAAAAAAGCACATGGCGCTTCGAAGAATCTAAAGTTCTTCATAACTTGAGCAATCCTAGCATCTTTGTCCTCTCTCCCTATTCCCAAAATTTCATACATTTGCTCACCTAATTCAAATCTAGAAGTTCTATAAGGTTCTTTAAGTTTTGGTGGATAAATATCATACGCAGGTATTTCAGGTTTAGTCCATTTTTCTTGAAACAAAAGAAAATCTTTCATTGATTTTTTATTTAATACAAAAATTTTCCAGGGCTGAAGATTTCCTCCACTGGGAGCTCTTTGTGATTTTTTTAGAAGTGATTTAATCAGTGATTGATTTACAGGTTTTGATGAAAAAGCTCGAATTGAACTTCTTGATAACACGGCTTCAGAAACTTTCATTTGAAGACAATTTAATAAGAGTTTTAATTATAATGTTCCCCAAAAAGATATTTAGTATTTGGTGATAAATATTCTATCCAAGTTTGAATTTGAGTTCCAGCAAATGATTGAACCCAATGCCTTTGTATATTTTCAACATTTAAAAATGCTTCTAACTCATTGGGAGCTATTTGTATAACTGTATTATTTGATGAGTCATACACATAAAGATTTGCATTTAAATCAAGTGGGTAATCTTTTTTCCATTTATTATCTATAAGCAAGCTATTTTCTATATCCAAGTATGGCGACAATGGTATTACAGTTAAATTTGAAATATTCAATCTGCTAAAAATAGCCTTTGTTGTCCATGGCATAATAAAAAACTCTATATATGAGAAATTTTCTATTTTGCTATACAAGTTTCCTCCAACAAAAAGAGTTGATCCGTCAGGAATTTTTGTTAACGATGTATTTAAAATGATGTTATTTATCACCTCACCTTGATTAACATTCCAATCTTTCCAGTGATTTGAAATTGAAAGATTCAAAATAATGATCAGAGTAATTCCAGAAACAAAATAAGATTTTTTTCGAAAAATCAAAAGGGTTGCTAGATAAGCTAAAACCAAAGAAACAAAAATTAAAGATCTATTGCTAAGATTAAATGGAGTATGCCAATAATAACCAGTTAATGCATACATTCCGAGCGACAGAAGAACCACCATGGATAAACCAATTAAAAGTGGCTTATTTATAATATTATTTACGTTGAAATTAAAGGTACATTTTTTGTAAATAAAGAAACAAATGATTGAAATCGAAAAGAAAAAAAATAGACTATAGGATTGCAAGAAATAGAAAATTTTTATAAACGCTGATGGGCCTATGGAAGAGTCTAAAAGACTGAAGACCTGTAAGACTAAATTTTTAAAAAATTGAATAATAGATAAATTGCTATCAATTCTTCTCTCTGCGCCCGTTACATAAGATTTGATTAAAAAATAGTAAATGCAATAAATTAATCCCGGGGTAATGTATAGAAGAAATTTTTTATACATTTTTTCAACCAAAAAAATTATGGCCAATCCAAAAATAAATGGTGGCGAAACATAAAATGCAAAAGCGCCAATTAGCGTTATCATAAATCCAATCAATACCTTATTTGCTCTAACAAGATAATGTCCAAACATTAATAATGCTGATGACAGCAAATATCCCATGCACATATACCAATAATTAGTTGCATCATGTAATGGAAAAAAGATAAATAAAAAAGAGCAAATAATTGCTGCATTTTTTGAGAGGTAGTCCTTAAAAAAAAAATATATAGCCAAAAAACAAAAAAAATTAATAACAATTTTTATTAAGTCATATAAAAATAAATGTTCGTAGCCAAGAAATGGAAATGCCCAAAATAAAATATAGTATGTAGGCAATCCAAACAAGAAGATCCCAAGATCTTCCGGGGTAGAATGATAAAACTCATAAAGACTCAACTCACCCAAAGAGTAAATTTCAGAATAATCATCGGAGTGAATTCCGGTTCCGTATAATAAATATGATATGAAACAAAAAACTGCAAAAAATGGCAAAAAATTTTTAAGTTGAACTAAAGTCATTTTTCAGAATATTAATCAATTAGTATAGAGAAAAAATAAGAAATAAATACCTTTTCACAGCAGAACTAAAACAGGATAATAAATTTATGATTCAACAAAAAGGATTTCAAGAATTCTGGCAAGGAAAGAGAGTATTTCTTACCGGTCATTCAGGATTTAAAGGGTCTTGGCTTTATTTTTGGTTAAGAGAAATGGGAGCAGATGTCACTGGATACTCCCTAAGACCTAATGAAAACCAGATCTTGTCATCTTTATTAAAGATTCCTACAAAATCTCATGACAATTTAATAGATATTTTAAATTTAGATAAAAAAATCTTAGATGCAGAGCCTGAAATTATTTTTCACTTAGCAGCCCAGCCACTCGTAATAGATTCAATCAATAATCCGATTGATACTTTTCATAGCAATATTGTTGGAACGATTAATTTACTTGAATGCATCAAACATAAAAAAAATATCAAGTCTGTTGTAATCGTAACCAGTGATAAATGCTATGCTTTGCCAGATTCAAATATTCGATTAAATGAATTTGCACCTCTTGGGGGCAACGACCCATACAGTGTTAGTAAAGCATGCTGTGAATTAGTAGTAAATGCTTATAAAAAAACTTTTTTTGATGACTCATCATCTCCAAAAATCGTTACAGCTAGGTCTGGAAATGTTATTGGAGGTGGTGATTTTTCTTTAAATAGGATAATCCCTGATATCATACGAGCGCTAGAATCAAATAATAAAATATTTATCAGAAACCCCAATCATGTTAGACCATGGCAACATGTTCTTGACCCTATTTATGGTTATATGTTGTTAGCAAAATATCAATTCGAAGAAAAAGCTTTGTCACCTTCATATAATTTTGGTCCCAGCATATCAAAAGATATGAATGTAAGAGATTTGGTAACTGAATTTAAAAAACATTTTCGAAATATTACTGTTGAATTATTAGCCGACAGCCAAGAAGTTTCAGTTGAATCAAATTATCTTTCGCTAGATTCATCTATTGCAAAGAGGGATTTAAATTGGGCTAGCAAATTTCAATTTGAACAAGCAGTTTCTTTGACGGCAGAATGGTATAACAGCTATTTAAATGGATGTAACATGAGCGCTGTAACCTTAAAACAAATACAATTATTCGCCAATGAAGTTTAATCAATCAGACAATGAAGTCAAAATAATTCACTCTTGCGAAGTTTGCAATGGCAAAAGCCTTCAAAATTTATTAAATTTGAAAGATCAGCCGATGTGCGATGATTTGATTCCGCTAACTTCCAATCAAAAATCTAAAAAATTCCCGCTTCAAATACAATTTTGTAAAAAGTGTTTAACTGCCCATCAAGCCTATCAGATTAAGAAAGAGGTTTTATTTCCAAAGCAATATCATTACAGAGCTTCATTGACTCAAGATGTCATTTTGGGAATGCAAGAACTGGTTGAATCAATAGAAAATCAATATGGATCACTTGATAAAAAACTTGTACTTGATATTGGTTGTAACGATGGCAGTCTTTTGAAGATTTTTAATTCCAAAGGAGCTAGAGCAACAGGTATGGAGCCTACAAATGCATATAAAGATGCTAATCATCCAGATATAGAAATTTTAAATAACTATTTTGATAGCTCATCAACTGATAAATATATTGATCTCTTTGGTCAGCCCGACTTAATTACTTTCACAAACGTGTTTGCACATATAGATGATTTGAAGCTAGTGATAGGTAACTTAAATAAGCTTTGCAAGGAAAGCACATTGATAGTTATTGAGAATCACTATTTAGGCTCAGTTCTTCAATACCATCAATTTGATACTTTTTATCATGAGCACCCAAGAACATATTCATTTAAATCTTTTGAGTATATTGCTAAAAAACTAAATATGCATATTGTTAGTTGTGAATTCCCAAAAAGGTATAATGGAAATATAAGGGTTTATTTATCTAAAAAAACTCCAATAAATAAAATAAAAATTGACGAAAGTGAGTTTTACTTTCAAATGAGAAAGATGCAACTCAGTATTGACAGCCGCATCGAGAAAATAAAGCAATCCCTTGATGAATTAATCAAAGAGCATGGCCCCCTTTATGCGAAGGCTTTCCCTGGAAGAGCTTCCATTATAATTAACTATCTAAATCTAAATTCCAGCCATATAAGAGCAACCTATGAAAAATCTGGCTCTCCTAAAATTAATAACTTTATTCCAGGAACTGATATTCCAATAATGGACGAAGCTGAATTATTTGAAATAAATCCCCCAATAATCTTAAATCTTGCTTGGCATATTCATGATGAGATTTGCAACTATATTAATAAATTCTCTCCAAATTCCAAAGTAGTAAGAATTTGGCCAAATGTAGAATAGCATGCAAAAAAATACTCATGAAAACCATGAATTTGACAACTATAAAGATATTTACAGTGATTCAATCAACCTTGAGCTTCAAAAATATGGTGGAGAAGATCAAGATTTATATTTAAAAATTAAATCATTGCATCTCTCAAAGTTTATATGGAAATATGGTTCCAAGAAAATTGTTAAAGTGCTCGATTTTGGCTGTGGGCATGGATTAATGCATAAATTTATTAAAGGCAATCTAAAAATTACAGGCGTAGATCCTGCGGCTAAAGTTATTGAAATGGCAAAAAAAAATAATAAAAAAAATCTTTACGAGGTATTTAATGGGAAGGACCTTCCTTTTCCTAATCATCATTTTGATTTTACATTTGCTGTATGTGTATTTCATCACATCAAAACACAGGATAGACTTGCGGCGATCAAAGAAATGAAACGAGTTACAAAACCTGGAGGAGCCATTCTAATTTATGAGCATAATCCCTTAAATCCAATCACTTTAAAAATAGTAAATAACTGCCCATTAGATAAAAATGCTAAGCTACTAAAAACACAAGAAACTAAGGATCTAATGATTTCAGCTGGATTAATAAAGATTAAGAAAGAATTTATAATATTCTTTCCATTTAAAGCAAGGTTTTTTAGATTGATTGAAGCGAGTTTGCGAAATATTCCGCTTGGAGCTCAATATGTTTTGAGTGGCATCGTTGAGAAATAAAAAGAAATGGATCTATTATCCCAGGAGTTGAAAATGAAAGCTGTAATTTTTGCAGGAGGACTTGGCTCAAGGCTCTCAGAGGAAACATCAATTAAACCCAAGCCTATGATTGAGATCGGGAACCAGCCACTTTTATGGCATATCATGAAAATTTACAGTTTTTATGGAATAAATGATTTCATAATTTGTTGTGGCTATAAATCAGAAAAAATCAAAGAGTATTTTTTGAACTATTTATACACTCATTCTGATTTCACAATCTCATATGATAATTCATATAACAATATTAAAATTCACAAAAGAGAGGTTGAAAACTGGAATGTAACCCTTGTTGATACCGGTATCAATACAATGACAGCTGGTAGACTTAAATCAGTTCAACCTTATATCGACTCTGAGGATTTTTGTCTTACATATGGAGACGGTCTCGCAGACATAAATATTAACAAGTTAATAAAATTTCATAAAGCATCCAAAAAAATAGCAACGATCACAGCAATCAAGCCAAAAGGGAGGTTTGGAGCAATGATAATTAAAGATGATAATGTTATATCATTCAAAGAAAAAATATCTAATAAAACTGACTATATTAACGGTGGTTTTTTTGTATTGAATAAAAAGATTTTCTCTATGCTTAAGAAAGTTACACTTTCCGAACCATTAGAAGGAACTCCAATTCAGGAGCTTGTCGAGTTAAATGAAATGGCTGCCTATAAACACAATGGTTTTTGGCAATCAATGGATACACTGAAAGAGAAAAACCTTCTCAATGAACTCTGGATTAAGAAAAAGGCGCCATGGAAGATCTGGTAGATAAAAAAAAACTAATTTCTGTTATTGTTCCCTCTTACAATGAAGAGAATAATGTAAGAAATGCATATGAAGAGATAATAAAATTTTTTCATGATCGGGATAACTATGAATATGAAATCATATTTTTAGATAATCATAGCTCAGACAGAAGTTTTGAAATTATTGAACAAATTGCAAAATCTGATAAATCTGTAAAAGGGATCCGCTTTAAAAGAAACTATGGTTTCAATAAATCAATCTTAACTGGCTATCAACTATCCAATGGAGATGCCACAATTCAGATGGATTGTGATCTTCAGGATCATCCAAAACATTTCAATAAATTTATCACACTCTGGGAAAAAGGATTCGATGTTGTGATAGGCTCAAGAGAGAAAAGACCTGAAAATAAAATCATAACCAAAGCCAGATTTTTGTTTTACAAGATGCTAAATGCTATCTCTGATGAAGAAGTAAAAATGCATGGAGGAGATTTCAGGTTAGTTGATAAATCAGTAGTTTTAAAATTAAAAAAACTATATGACTATAATCCATATGTAAGAGGAATGATAAGCTCTCTTTCAGCAAATGAGGTATCTTTTAGGTATAAAAGAGAAGAGCGACAGAAAGGAGCATCTAAATTCAATTTGATGAATCTGTTCTCCTTTGCAATCGATGGAATTGCTAATCACTCTATTCTTCCTCTGAGAATAGCTAGTCTTTTTGGAATTTCAATTTTAATTTTTACACTCAGCTTTGTAGCTTACTACTTCTTTGGAGCGATATTTTTTGATTTAAATACCCCCAAAGGTTTTATTACTTCTACCTCTCTGCAACTTATTGATATTGGAGTTACAACTATATTTTTAGGCATTCTAGGCGAATATACCGCTCGAATTTATACTCAGGTGAAGATGCGTCCCATTACAATTATTGAAAAACAGATTAATTTGTAGCATCTTCAATGCTAGAAATAAATAATAAATATTTTGTACTTTTTGGAGGAGGCAGATGGGGAAGAGTTGTTTTAATTGAATTAGATAAAATAATAAAAAATAAAATAAAATGGATTACAAATCATAACTATGAACAAAATAAAGAATGGTTACTAAATAAAAAATCTAACAATATAATCATTCAAAAAACAGTTTCAAAAAATGTTCTTGAAAAATCCTCTGCCATTTTTCTTATAAATTCTTCAGCAGATAGAATATTTTTTATTGATAAAAATATGCACAAGGGCATAGATTTATTTCTTGAAAAACCAATTGCTCTGAATTTTAATAAAGTGCTTAAACTAAAAAAAGCGGCTAATTTTAATTCATCAGTGATTTCTATTAATTTGGAATTTTACTATGATCAAGTTTTCCCTAAAATCGCATCTCAAATCAATCATATAAAAATATATAAAATTGATTTTCTATGGGAAGATGCTGTTGCAACTAAAACTTCAAAATATCAAAAAAGAGCAGACTTTGAAACGCCAATAGCTTTAGATCAGTTTCCCCACATTTGGTGTATTTTAAATGTATTGGGAATAAAAATTGGTGAAATGAAGCTGAAAAATGTTAAATATAGTAAAAATAATAGTATTTTATTAGGCCTCTGTAGTAAAAGTTGCCGCACTCAAATTACCATGTCAAGAAGAGGCAAGCGAAGACAAAGAAAGATAAAAATTAATGACAGAATCATAGTTGATTTTTCAAATAAAAATGTAATTTTTGAAGATGCTTCTTCCAATCAATATAAGCAATACAAGCATGAACATGGCAATGTTAAAAGATCTTTAAATGCTTTTTTAAAAAGCATTGATACCAGAAAAAATCAAGTTAACTCTCTTGAAAAGAATATGGATATGCTAAAACTTTCTTATGAAATTCAAGAAAAAAAAGATAAAAAAATTATCAAATTGTTGTTGCCTAATATATTAAAAATTTACAAGAACAATAGCTATTTATTTAATGCATGTGAAGATTATTTCTTACCAAGATTAAGACATCATGAAAAAAAGTGGCTGAGTATAGGAAGTGCACATTACCGAGAGAAACTTATTAATTATGCTAAGTCGAATCTAAATAAATTTCATTTAAAAAATAATAACCTCAAAAAAATTATGAGTGATCAATAACAATATATTCATTATTCATATGAATATGATGAGTTGATATGAATCCAAACTTAAAAAGATTTAAAATTTTGCCCTTTAAAATTCCTGACCCAAACCTCAAAACTAAATCAAATTTTTCGTCATGAATTTTGTTGAGTGTTTTTTCATCATATCTATATACGTAACCTGATTTAGAAATTATTGGCACAATATTAATAACTTTAAGAGAGCTATCTACATTTTAAAGATCAGCATAGTGCTTATCATTAATTTTAAAGCTTTCAATTTTATTAATTAAAAATAAGAGGCTTCTATTAACAATATTTTTAAGAATTGAATTTTTAGAATGTGAGATCTGTTGATTGAGGATTATTGGAGCATAAAATTTAGATTGATTTTTTCTTATTAACTGAAGAATGTCTAGATAGTATTTAGGGATCATCATATTATCTATCTGAATTCCAACTTTTAATTTCATCAAAATCTCCTCTTCAATATTGCTTTATTTCCAATTACTTGGATTTAATAACATTACATCACTTGAATTAAGATCTTTGGGAACTATGAAAGTTTTACAATCTAATGAATTAATAATTTCTTCTAAATGAGATTTAGAATCAATGCCGACTACTATTTTATCAATTTGAGGCATTGAAAAAACATATCTTATACATGCTTCTAAGGGCGATTGATTGGTATGCTCCAGCCATTGATGCCATTTATCCCAAAGCTGGTTCCAGGGTGAGAACTGTGAAGGGCGTTTTTCTTTGTCCATCAGCAATAATCCCTGCATAAATATTGATCTTACATGCAATGATGTACCCTCTTTCTCGAGTTGACTCATCCATCCAGATTCTAATAATCTTCTATCTAAAATATTAAAAGGAGCTTGAACTATATCGAAATGAAAATTTGTGCAAATGCTGTCTAATTCCTCTGGACTATAAACTGAAATACCTATTTTGTTCACCAGGCCCTCTTTCTTAAGCAATTCCATCTTTTGATATAACCTTTCCCCAAATGACTCAAGTAACTGGATTGGTTGATGCAAGAGAATTGCCTCAAGATTGGAAACTTTAAGCCTTGTTAACGAACAATCTAATTGAGCATCAATCCATTTTTCAAAATTTTTATAATTTTTGGGAACTTTTGGAAGCTTTGTAGTTAAGGAGAAGCTTTTTAAGCAGTTATTTCCTAGTACTGCTTCGCTGTCTCCATAATCAATAGCAGTATCTAAAGCATCAATTCCTATATTTTTAGCAAAATCTAAAATTCTTGAAACCTCCTGTGATGAGACTTGCCCCAAAGAATTAGAGATACCATAACCCAATCCAAATTGGGCAGTACCTATAGTCATTTTAGAGATATTTTTTTTAAAGCTCATTTATTCAACCATTATTTTCATAACAATTGTAAGGTGGAAATATGTTAAAGTCATAAATAAGTGGTATTAACAAAATTTATGCATTCTAAATAAATAATGCTATTGATAATTTTTTAGACTTAACATAATTCATTATGAAGATTGTAGCAATTGTTCAAGCAAGAATGGGGTCCTCAAGATTGCCTGGTAAAGTAATGAAGACAATAGAAGGTAGACCTGTAATAAATCTTTTATTAGAGAGGCTTAAGCTCTCAAAAAAAATTGATCAAATCGTCGTTGCTACAACAAATAATCTTGCAGACATTCCATTAAAAGAGAGCCTAATATCAAATGGATACCTTTGTGAGACTGGAAATGAAAACAATGTCTTGGAAAGGTATGTATCTGTTTCAAAAAAATATCAGGCTGACGTTGTAGTTAGAATTACTGGCGACTGTCCATTAATAGATCCTAATTTGGTTGATGAAGCCATTGAATATTTTTTGAATAAAAATTTGGATTACTTAACAAATAGCAATCCCCCTTCATATCCAGATGGTTTGGATGTTGAAGTATTTTCGTCTAAATCATTGTATCAGTCTCAAATGTTAACGAATGAACCCTATGACCTTGAGCATGTAACTCCATTTATTAGGAATAATAAAAAGCTTAAAACTGCAAATATTAAGCATAATAAAAACCTCTCCCATTTACGTTGGACATTGGATGAGCTTGCTGATCTTGAAGTTATAGAAAAGATTTTTTCTATTTTCTCTCCAAATATTGATTTTTCATGGAAAGAGGTTCTTAATCTTTATAAAAATAATCAGGATATATTTAATGCAAACAAAGATATTAAGCGAAATGAAGGATCGAATATGAATAAAGGTCAAAAACTTTATAGAAGAGCCAAGGAGATTATACCCGGAGGCAATATGCTCCTCTCAAAAAGACCGGAGATGTTTTTACCTGAAAAATGGCCTTCATATTTCAGCAAATCTAAGGGGTGCAATGTTTGGGATTTAGAAGGTAACAAGTTTATAGATATGTCAATTATGGGTATTGGTACAAATATTCTAGGTTATGGGCATAGTCAGGTTGATAAAGCAGTAAAAGAATGCATAAAATCTGGAAACATGTCGACTTTAAATTGTCCTGAAGAGGTCTTTCTTGCTGAAAAACTTTTAGAAATAAATCCCTGGGCTGACATGGTAAGATTTGCAAGATCAGGTGGTGAAGCTAACGCAATTTCCATAAGAATTGCTCGAGCGGCTTCTGGAAGAGATAATGTGGCAATATGTGGATATCATGGATGGCACGATTGGTATCTATCTGCTAATCTTGGTCAAAACGACACTCTAGATAACCACCTCCTTCCCGGGCTTGAAGCAAATGGTGTTCCTAAAAATTTAGCCGGGAGCGTATTTCCATTTAATTACAACGATTATGATGAATTAGTAAAATTAGTTAAAACTAAAAATATTGGAACTATTAAAATGGAAGTTGAAAGAAGCAATGGCCCCAAAAAAAACTTTTTAGAAAAGGTAAGGAAATTAGCTTCTGATAATAATATTATTTTAATTTTTGACGAGTGTACTTCTGGCTTTAGAGAGACTTTTGGAGGTTTGCACCTTAAATATGGTGTTGAGCCAGATATGGCCATGTATGGAAAAGCTTTAGGAAACGGTTATGCAATAACTGCTACGATAGGAAGAAGGGAAATCATGGAAGCTGCGCAAAGTACATTTATAAGTAGTACTTTTTGGACTGAAAGAATCGGCCCATCTGCTGGAGTAAAAACTCTTGAAATAATGGAATCTACTAAATCATGGGAACAAATTTCTCGAACTGGAGAAAACATTAAATTAAAATGGGATCAATTATCTAAATACCATAATATTAAAATAGAAATATCTGGTTTAAAAGCATTACCAACATTTACTTTTAAAAGCGAAAATAATTTGGCTTATAAAACTTTTCTTACCCAAGAAATGTTAAAAAAAGGTTTCTTAGCCTCCAATAGCGTTTATGTTTGCATAGAACACGATGATAAAATAATCGATGATTATTTTAACGAGCTAGATAAGATTTTTATAAAAATTAAAGAATGTGAAGAGGGTCAAAATATTCTAGATCTACTGGATGGTCCAATTTGTCATTCAGGCTTTGCAAGATTAAATTAATTGTTAATTTTTTTCATAACTTATATTTTCAAAATTAATCTTGAAATAGTTTTTATTTATCTTTAATGTCTACATAACTAAAATCAAGAGGTGTCCCTTTTAAGATTTTCTTCTTAATTTTTGAACCAATTATTTTATCTAGATATTTGGGATGAAGGCCATGCCATGGGCGAATAGATCTAACGTTTTGATGGGTAATTTTCTCACCAGCATCTATATTTTTAACAGCAAATAATGACCTAGAATGTTCTCTGCTTTTTAATTGTTTATCTGTAAGGGAATAGTCAACCTTACCTAGGCTACTTTCTGCAGCTCTTACCGCATTAACCATCTCTTTAAATTCATTTTGATCCATTGAAAACGAAGAATCTGGTCCTCCTATAGACTTATCTAAAATAAAATGTTTTTCAATAATTTTACCCCCTAAAGCAATCGAGGTAATTGGAGCAATGGAGCCCAGAGTATGATCAGATAGCCCTGAAATGACATTAAATTTACGAGATAAATCTTTAATCATTACCAAATTTGCTTGATCGATAGGAGCTGGGTAACTGGATGTACATTTAAGCAGAGCAATATCATTATTTCCTACTTTTTTGCAAGCATCTATAGCTAGCTCTATATCATCTATATTCGCAATTCCAGTAGAAAGAATTATGGGTTTCATTTTTGATGCTACATATTCTATTAAAGGAATATCAGTAATTTCGAATGAGGCTATTTTGTATGCAGGAACATTTAAACCCTCTAAAAAATCAACAGCTGTCTTATCAAATGGCGAGGAAAAATACTCGAGGCCTTCATCTATGCAAACTTGAAATAATTCCTCATGCCACTCCCACGGAGTAAAAGCTTCTTTATATAAATCATATAAATAATTCCCGTCCCAGATTGTACCTTGGGTAATTTTAAAATGATGACTTTTATGATTAAGAGTAATAGTATCAGCAGTATATGTTTGAAGTTTTACACAATCAGCCCCTGCTTTTTTAGCTGCCTTAATAGTATCAATAGCTACTTTAATTGAGCCATTATGATTTGCTGAAATTTCAGCAATAATAAATACTGGAGAATTTCTATTAATATGAAAATTACCTATCTTCATACAAATTCCTAATAAGAGTTTTGGTTATTCCTTTTAAATTTTTAAACTTAAATTCAGCTTCATGATGCTCATCTATATAAATATCCTTGAAAGAACCTCTTAAAATACGAGCTGTCCTCATGCCTATTTTCTTGATGTTTATAAAATCTTTGTTTTGATTATCACCAATATAAATCATTTCAGATGGTTTACAATTTTCATATTGCATGATCTTATTAAAGCATAAAAGTGATGGCTTGCTGTGTGATATTCCATATTGATAGGTTGGTATAACTTTTGTAAATTGACTTTTTATTCCCAAGGCCTCAATCTTTCTTCTCTGAACCCTGACATTTCCATCAGTGATTATGTATTTTTTATATTTTTTAAATCTTGTGATGCAGTCTTTTGCATCAGAATACAGAGTTATTTTAGGAGAATGATTTCGATAAACTGAAATGCATTCATTGACATTTTTCTTAGTGTATATTTTTTTAAATTTAAGAAATTTATCAAAGATTTTTCCCCTTCCATCAGCTTTAAGTATTTTTAATAAACAAGAATTGGTTTCACTTTCACTTAATTCATAATATTTAGATAGGTGTCTGCTAACTTCTTGAAATCCGGATTTTACGTAAGAGATCTCTGGGTACAATGTATCGTCTAAATCAAATATTAATATCATTTATATAAATCTTTTTTATGTCGCACTTGTGTGATTTCTTTATTAGGTTTGTAAAAAGGATATTCATTGAGCTGAATGCCAATTGACTCTAAATAAAACCAATAAAAAGAATCTAACCCACAATAAATAGCTAGGGAAGATGCTCCACCAAACCTTGGGTTGCATTCGATTACATGTACCTCTCCATCCTTGTCAATTATGGCTTGTAAAATAATATGCCCAGACAAATTCAGTGATTGAATAATCTTATTAAATTTTTTTTCTAGGTCATTATCTATTACAGTTTGAGTAACTTGAGATTCTCCATTGATAATTATTTTTCTTTCTCGAATGACTATTCCTTTTATTAGTTTTTGTTTTGTAATGTATGCATCTACGCTTAGTTCTTTACCTTGAATAAATGGCTGAAAAATTGGGTTTTCGAGAGTACGCGCATGAAGTAATGCATCTGAATAATTTATGTTAATTGCAATTGAATGTGATCCAGCTCCAAATCTTTCCTTCACTACAAATCTTTCTACCTTCAAGTTATCTATCGAAATAAAAGAAGGGATAATAGATAAATTATTATTTTTGGAAAACTCTAATTTATCTATACAGTTTTGAATAGACTTTATATCTGAAACCATCACCGAAATACCCTCTTTTTTAAAAGCCCCTTTATGTCTGGCAAAATATTCTAGCTCTCCATCTCTTGTAGGAATAATCACAGAAATTTTCTTTGATTTGCATTCCTTTATAAATTCACTAATTGAAATATTCATTAACTTGGGCATTTTCCAGAAATCATCAACAAAATAATGACTTATAACTTCAGATGAAATATCTCCACCAATTACTTTAATAGAATTATTAATTTTTAATGCAGCAGTTTTTACATCATTTACTAAGCTAACTTTTCCAGAGCAACTAGTTATTAATATATTTCCATATTGTAGTTTTTTTTCATTTTGTCTATTCTTTTCAAAATTAATAATCATTGGAATTGTGCTTTCTAGCTTTGAGCTAGGTACCCAATTGAGCGTTTTGTCTAATAGCTCAGTATCTGCTTCAGAGGCCTCAAAAAGCTCATTATCACGATTTACTTTTTTATATTTCATGTCTGGAAAATAATCTAATAAAATATTTAAAACATCCTTAACTCTTCGAGATTTCCCCGACCCTAGATTAATAATTCCAGAAAAATCAGATTCAGCAAGCTTCAATAATCCCAATGCTGTATCAATCGAAAACATATAGTCAAAAAATCCTTCCTCGTTATAAACAATTATCTCTTCATCATTCAGTAACGATCTAATCCATCTAGAAATAATATCTCTTGAATTGGTTCCATAACCTCTATAAATCCTTGCTGAGACAGATGAAAAATCATTAGATTTAAAGTTTGATAAGAAACTTAGCTCTATTTCATGACTCAGTTTTGACATGCCTGTAAGATTTCTTGGGTTAATTGGATCAGATTCTTTTAATTTATATGGTTTTTTTTGAGGAGACTTAAACATATATAGGCTCTTATCATATATAAGATAGCTTGAAGCATTTACAACCCTTTTAAGATTTGGAGCATTTCTCAATATGCTAATTAGATGGTGGCTCAGCTTGACATTATGATGGAAGTTTTCTTCCCAATGACTATAAGTCTCTTCAGATCTTTCGAATGTTGCAGCTAAATGAATAAAGATTTCTGGATTAAAGTAATCTATCTCCTCTTGTGTTAAAGAATTTAAGTCGCCATGCCTATATGTAACATTAGATGAAGGGAAATCCTTAGGTATACACTCAAGATCTCCAACCAAAACTTTTGCACCAGCATTAACAAGCATTGGAATCAAGGCTCTTCCTATAACTCCTGCTCCTCCACTAACAAATACCCTCTTATTCTTCATGATTGTTTTTAAAAATACTGTGAAAAATTGAGTTATAAAACTTTTTATCTTCTTGATTAAGAATATGCTCTTTTAAAACTGCCTCTTCTTTAAAATCATTATCCTCTAATATTTTTATATGATGCTCTCTAAATGAATAAGTTTCAGTATAAAGTTTATTAAAATTCAATTCTTTAAAAATTATTTTCTTAATAAAATTAATAAAAGTAGATAAGTAATTTCTATAATTAATTTGATTAGATTTTAATTCGGTATTAAGTAAAAATGACATTTCAGCCCGCTTATCAAGCCAGCTAATATTGACAAGTCCGCCATAACCGATACAAGCATCATCTTCTAAATATGAAAATAAGAGTTGCGTTGGTTTGTCCATTAAGAATAATTTTGAAATTACGTTTTCGAAATAATCAGTTTGATTTTTTTTCGTGAGTTTTACATTCTGTCGAAGATGATACATTTGATCATTTCTCCATTTCATAATAAGAAATTTATCATCATCTCTAAGAGGGACTATTGACAGTTCTTTTTCAGAAAGTGATTGTTTTTTTAAGCATTTATATGTATTCATGCAACTATTGTAACTTTACCTCTAAGAACATGGAGATTTCTTTTACAAAAATATTTTATCTTTGAGTCAAAAATTTATCTTAAAGCGTTTTGACCAATGAATAAAAAAAACTAAACCAAACAGTCTACCGGCATTTTGATACACTTTATCTTTATCTCGCATCATTTTTATGCAATTTTGTTTATTAATTAATTTTGAGTCAGCATCTAAAATAGATTGAGTAAAATATTCTTTCCATTTATCTTCTTTTAAAAAATTCTCCCGTATTCTCAGGGCCTCTGTGATGAATTAATTCTAAGCTTTCTCTAAATAATGATGAGGATATTTGATTATTAAAAAGTGAGATTCCAAAAATACCGCACATAAAAAACTTACCTCATGTAAAATTTATGAGAATCACTCCCACTCAATAGTTACACGATTACAGAGCCTTGCTACATAAGGGTTTGCGAGCAGAAAATTCTTGTTTACAACATCTTTACAACATTTTGTGTTTAGTTTTGCTCTGCTCAATCTGTGTAACTCCTTTGTTTTCAACAGTTTAACATTTTTGGTGTTGTAAACTTTGCAACGCTAATACTCTACTTCAGCAAGACAGATTCCTCCGCTATAAACCTACCAACCATAATACTTCCATCAATATTAAAATGATTATTATCTCTGTATAGAATTGTGTTATTTTGAATCATATTGCATTCTAGTTGATTGCAAAAAAGAACTGAGGGATCTAACAATTCAATATTTAACTCATTAGTCAACTGTTTAATGACCGGAAAGTATGATCTGCTTGATTCAAATTCAGAAAGTGAGATGCTACATTTATTTTTTGATTGATTAAATTTGAGATAATAATAACAATGCTTAGCATCAAAGGTAAAAATGGGTGAACTAGAAACTAAAATTAACTTTTTGTTAGCTCGATTAAATTCTAATAAAGTTCTTCTTACTTTTTCTTTGAAAACTTTTTCGCCCAAAAGGGCATAATAATAAGGCCAGTCAAAGGAGTAGATAACCGTATCTATTTCTTTATTGTTTATAATATGATTAATAAGATAGCTATGATTTTTAGATCCTACAAAGGGCCCGCCTACATAAGTTAGGTATACTAAATCTTCTTTTAAGCTAGCTGCTAAGCCTACAAAAAGATGCTCTGCGTGGCTGTTGCCAAATAATGCTATTGAAGGTTGTTGCTGAGAGGTTTGTTTGCATCTGATGAAGCCACCCCAAATTTCTGCATTTTTAATAAGTTCTTTGTCCTTACACAACACAGAGTTCACTTCCATATATGACATGAAATTATTTGGCCCTATATTACCTTTATTTATAGATGGATTGACCGAAACGGTATTCTCAAAGCTACCATCTTTAATGAAAAAAAATACACCAATTAAGCTAAAAATTACTTGACCCATACAGGCGTAAGAAAGAATAAACTTACGAGTTGTCTGATTTTTATTTCGAAATGGTTTTTCAACAAAACGCCAACTGAACCATGCCATTAACAAAGAAGTAATACACAAAATTATTAAATGTAACTCAGCAACATCACCTAAAACTTTATTTCTGGCAAATGCTAATAAAGGCTGATGCCACAAGTAAGCACTGTAGGAAATTAGCCCAATCCCAACAATAAATTTCAGACTAAGTAATTTATAAACAAAAGTTTTAGGAACAGCGCATAGAATCAATAAACCTGTACCAATGGTGGGGATCAAAGCATACAAACTTGGAAAAGGAGTTGTTTTATCAAAAGCGATAATTGAATAAGTGATCATTCCAAAACCAAGTAGACTTAAAATCTGATTTAAGAAGAGCGATTTTAAGTGGGTGTTGTACTTTAGATAGAAGGCAGCAAAGACACCAACAAGTAATTCCCAGCCCCTTGTTGGAAGCAAGAAGAAGGCAGCAGAAGGTTTATTATAGGCACCCCATTGAGCGACTCCTAAACTAAGCAAAAATACAACTGACAGTAAAATTAAAACCCACTTGACACCCAATTGCCAAGTGAGCATAAGAAATATAGGAAAGAGGATGTAATACTGCTCTTCAACGGCCAGACTCCATGTATGGAGTAATGGCTTCAACTCAGCAGCAGTATCAAAATAGCCGCTCTCTAACCAAAATAAAATATTGGAGGAGAAAGTAGATACCGCAACCAGGCTTTGCCCAAAATCTTTAAGGTCATTTGGTGTTAGCCAAAGCCACGCAAATGGCAAACAGGCAGCCATAACAAAGAATAGAGCAGGCAAAATTCTACGAGCGCGACGCTCATAAAAATTGACGATGCTGAATTTACCTTCAGCCATCTCAGAAATAATAATGGTTGTAATCAAGTAACCACTAATCACAAAGAAAACATCTACACCTACAAAACCACCACTAAACCATTCGAAGCCAGCGTGAAATAGAATCACAGGCAAGACTGCTAATGCTCTCAGGCCATCTATTTCTGCTCTATATTGCACATATTGATTCTGAGCAAAGAAATTTTAATTAAAAGGTAACTATTTTATGGTAAAATTTTTATGTTTCATTTTTATGCATAAAAGATACCGTATAAAAAATTATCAGTACTTTTATGAAGAGAATAAACATAAATCATCTTCGCGTAATTAAAAAATTTAGTTCAAATAAAAAAAGACATAAAATTAGTGATTTTGAAAAATTTCTAAATAATTACGTTTCTACACCAACAGCAAGAAACATAATTAGGGAATTAATTGAACTTCAGATAGTTCAAGTTATCAAATCTAAAGATGATTTAAGAGTTAAACATTTAGTGGTGATTGACTCGGATTTTGAAAAATACTTATGATATGTAATAGTTGCAGGACTTTACAACAATGTTTACAACAAAAACGAAGGAATGCGTCTTTACAACAAGTTTACAACAGTAGAAAGACTGTAAGAATGGGGGTTTCAGCCTATGTCACTATTCCCACTCAATAGTTGCGGGAGGTTTGCTTGAAATATCATAAACCACCCTGCTAACGTTCTCTAACTCATTCACTATTCGATTTGAGACATGTGCCAAGAAATCATATGGAAGCCTCGCCCATGTAGCAGTCATGAAATCTACTGTTTCAACTGCTCTAATTGCTATTACGTCCGCATATCTCCTTTCATCACCAACCACTCCAACTGATTTGATTGGAAGAAATGCACAAAATGCTTGGCTTACCTGATTATATAGACCTGCCTTTATTAATTCCTCTATGAATATAGCGTCAGCATTTTGAAGAGTTAAAACTTTTTCTTGAGAGATCTCTCCAAGAATTCTTACTCCCAATCCTGGACCTGGAAATGGATGCCGATTTAACATTTCCAATGGCAGGCCAAGTTCAGATCCCATTTTCCTGACCTCATCCTTAAATAAATCACGTAAAGGCTCCACTAATTCCATCTTCATGTCATCAGGAAGGCCTCCAACATTATGATGAGATTTAATAACTCTTGCCTCTTTAGATTCTGATTCAGAAGATTCGATTACATCAGGATAAATGGTCCCCTGAGCTAAAAAATTAATATCATCTTTTAATTTAGCAGCCTCATTATCAAAAATATCAATGAAAGTTCTTCCAATAATTTTTCTTTTCTGCTCTGGATCTGAAATACCTTTTAGATGTCTATAAAAAACTTTCTTTGCATCAACGACTAATAAATTTAAATCCATCTTATCTTTAAATAAATTTTTCACATCTTCAGCTTCATTTTTTCGAAGCAATCCATTATCAACAAAAACACAAATTAAGTTTTTTTCTATCGCTTTATCCAAGAGCATGGCTGTAACAGATGAATCTACTCCGCCTGATAAACCAAGTAATACCTTTTGATCTCTGACTTTTTCTTTAATCTCATCTATTCTTTGCTGAATTAGATTTTCTATTTTCCATTGAGCTGCACATCTACAAATCTTGAATGTGAAATTTTCTAATACAGTATTGCCCTGTTTGGTGTGAGTGACCTCGGGGTGGAACTGCAATGCATAAATAGGTTTTTTTGCATGCTCCATGACTGCTATTGGGGCTGATTTCGTTGAGGCTATTAAATTAAATTCATTTGGTAGAGTTGATACATGATCTCCATGACTCATCCAAACATCAACTGAAGATCCAGAGCTAAAGCCATCAAAGAGTAAAGATGGTTTTTCCAAGAGAATTTGAGCATGGCCAAATTCTTTATTTTTTGAGGAAGACACTTGCCCCCCAAATTGCTCTGCAAGAGTTTGCATCCCATAACAAATACCCAAGATAGGAACATCTAATTCAAAAATAATTTCGGGAATTCTTGGGGTATTAGATTCGGTAACTGATTCAGGACCTCCAGATAAAATTACTCCCATGGGATTAACGAATTTAATTTTTTCAGTTGAAACATCCCAAGGTAGTATTACCGAAAACACATTCAACTCTCTAATTCTTCTTGCAATAAGTTGAGTATATTGAGAGCCAAAGTCCAATACCAAAATAGTATCAATATTTTTTTTATCTAAAGAGAGATTTTTAGATTTGTTCATACTTAATAGTGAATGAATTTACATAATAAAGGAAACTATATTAAATCTTTTTTAAGATATAAAAGGTTTAATTTTTTTAACAAGGTCGGAAAGCTCAGGCTTAAACTCAATAATTTCATCCATGGATAAACCTTCAAGCTCATGGGGAAAAACGAGCCATTTCTCTGTTTCATGAAGATAAAAGTCAGGCTTTCTATCTGTCTTATTTTTCATTGGTTTGAAGTATGGGGTGGCTACTTTAATTTCAGGTGTATTTTTTTTACAAGCAGTTTGAAGGTCTAAAATTATTTTTTGAATAGATATGCCCGTATCATGAACATCATCTACGATTAGAAGAGAATCTTCTGATTCAACCTGCTTAATAACATAGTTAAGGCCATAAACTTGAACCTGAGTATCTCTCTCATCTATTCCTTTGTAGTGAGAAGTACGAATTGCAATATGGTCGGAGGGCACGCCAAGGACATCTAAAAACTCCTGAACAGCTATACCAATTGGAGCTCCGCCTCTCCAAACGCCAATAATATAATTTGGGCGGTAACCACTTTCATAAACTATCCAGGCAAGCTTAAATGAATCGCTTAATAGCTTATCAGCTTGAATAAATAATTTATCCATTATTTATAAAACTGCCAAATTAATAGCTCATACTTAATCGAACCATGAATTGACGAGGCGGAATAAGCTCTAATCCAGTTGCAGCCACACCAAAGACATCTGTCATGCTTGAGTTAACGCCATCTTCATCTGTTGCATTAAGGATTTTAAAGTCCAGCCCCCATTTATCTCCTACAAAATCAATGCTTGCAGTAAGATTCAACAAATCATAAGAATCAATAGCATCAACAATAGAGTTATTAGAGACTCTTTGCTGGAAGTCTCCTCTTTGAATGTACTGCATTATCCCAGTAAAAATACTTCCAGAAGCAAGCGCTGTTTCATACGTGAGACTAATGTCCGCTGAAAACTCTGGACTTTTTGCTAATTCATTACCCTTAACATTTTCTCTTAAACCATATCGAAGATCCTCTTGGCCAAAGAAATACTGATAAGCATCAACATTATCTAGGACCATATAGTCTGAAGTAACCTCAGAATCAAGGAATGATAAATTCATGTCTAAGACCAATGAATCATTTAATAATCCTTTAAACTCAACCTCAAGCCCTGACATTTCTGATTCAGGGATATTTGCTACCCCACCTCTATAGGGATCTGGGTCGGTGGCCTGAAATTGAAGGTTTTCATATGTATATGAGAAGACTGCAATATTTGCACGCGCTCTTCCGTCCATTAAATCTGTTTTCAAGCCAAACTCAATTGAATCAACTGTCTCAGCTTCAAATGTAGGAAATACTAATGCAGGTGCTATGGGTCTTCCAGCAGCAGCATCTTCAGCCTCTGTGAAACCAAAAGTTAAATTGCTACCACCAGGCTTGAAACCTCTTGCAAAGGATAGGTACGCCATTGTTGAATCAGATAAGTCTAATTCACCCGTTATCTTCCCAGTTGTTTCATCCGAAGTACCCTTTTCTGTAAAGGTTTCTACATTAAAAAAGTTGGTCACATTGGTTT
>Ga0255753_1001827_pt1 | contig 24437 bp, 4 predicted proteins | sample 041ome_10_FD_179953 | JGI IMG/M metagenome (GOLD analysis project Ga0255753, IMG submission 179953) | Coastal salt marsh microbial communities from the Groves Creek Marsh, Skidaway Island, Georgia - 041412US metaG (version 2) | ecosystem: Environmental > Aquatic > Marine > Intertidal zone > Salt... | reverse complement strand
CACGGGGCTCTGTGTCGGATACGCGTTCGGCGCCTCGCCCGGCACGGGGCTCTGTGTCGGGTACGCGTTCGGACTGGGCGTCGGGTACGCGTTCGGCGCCTCGCCCGGCACGGGGCTCTGTGTCGGGTACGCGTTCGGACTTGACGTCGGGTACGCGTTCGGCGTCTCACCCGGCACGGGGCTCGGTGTCGGGTACGCGTTCGGCGCCTCGCCCGGCACGGGGCTCGGTGTCGGATACGCGTTCGGCGCCTCGCCCGGCACGGGGCTCTGTGTCGGATACGCGTTCGGACTTGACGTCGGGTACGCGTTCGGCGTCTCGCCCGGCACGGGGCTCGATGCTGGGTAGAAAGACGCATGCGAATCCGTTGTCGGATGACTGTCGCTAGGCACTGACGGTTCTGGTGTCGGCACCGCACTCCAATCGCCGACCCAGTCCTCTGGAAGGGTACCAGCCACTGCGTTGTCGTATTCATCGCCGTAAAACAACCGAGCGCACGTGGGCGTGTTCTCAGTGTTGCAGTCTTGGCCAGGTACAATAGCATCCCAGTCGGCTCGAGAAGGACAAGGTTCGTCGCCACCAGCCGCAAAAGAGATGCACGCTCCTTGACCGCTCATCTGCGTGTGGTCAAAGACGCAACCAAAGTGAATATCGCATGATGCTGTATTGTTTGGCCCGCTCTGACTATTCAACGCTGCGCAAACGGCTTCGCACGTCGTCATCGGATGACTGTCGCTAGGCACTGACGGTTCTGGTGTCGGCACCGCACTCCAATCGCCGACCCAGTCCTCTGGAAGGGTACCAGCCACTGCGTTGTCGTATTCATCGCCGTAAAACAACCGAGCGCACGTGGGCGTGTTCTCAGTGTTGCAGTCTTGGCCAGGTACAATAGCATCCCAGTCGGCTCGAGAAGGACAAGGTTCGTCGCCACCAGCCGCAAAAGAGATGCACGCTCCTTGACCGCTCATCTGCGTGTGGTCAAAGACGCAACCAAAGTGAATATCGCATGATGCTGTATTGTTTGGCCCGCTCTGACTATTCAACGCTGCGCAAACGGCTTCGCAAGGACCTTCTGGACTGGGCGTCGGGTACGCACTCGGACTGGGCGTCGGGTACGCGTTCGGACTGGGCGTCGGGTACGCATTCGGCGCCTCGCCCGGCACGGGGCTCTGTGTCGGCTACGCGTTCGGCGTCTCACCCGGCACGGGGCTCGGTGTCGGGTACGCGTTCGGCGCCTCGCCCGGTACGGGGCTCTGTGTCGGGTACGCGTTCGGCGTCTCGCCCGGCACGGGGCTCTGTGTCGGGTACGCGTTCGGCGTCTCACCCGGCACGGGGCTCGGTGTCGGGTACGCGTTCGGCGCCTCGCCCGGTACGGGGCTCGGTGTCGGGTACGCGTTCGGCGCCTCGCCCGGCACGGGGCTCTGTGTCGGGTACGCGTTCGGCGTCTCACCCGGCACGGGGCTCGGTGTCGGGTACGCGTTCGGCGCCTCGCCCGGCACGGGGCTCTGTGTCGGATACGCGTTCGGCGCCTCGCCCGGCACGGGGCTCTGTGTCGGATACGCGTTCGGACTTGACGTCGGGTACGCGTTCGGACTGGGCGTCGGGTACGCGTTCGGCGCCTCGCCCGGCACGGGGCTCTGTGTCGGGTACGCGTTCGGCGTCTCGCCCGGCACCGGACTGGATGGTTCGCTTGATGCACTTGATATGACAGGTACTTGCGTCATTTCGCCGTTCGTCACTTGATCCAGACCAGCCTCTTGCAGATCAGTCATGAGCTCGTTCTGAATTGCTTCTGCATTTTCACTGTCCATGAGATCAGTTATTTCTTGAGCCACAGCGTTGGCAGACTCTTCAGTCGGCAACTCGGCGACGAACTCAACGTCGAGCAAATCCGTCAGTAAGCGTCGACCGGTCGATGTGTGAACTACTGTCACGTCGATTATGCGAACATGCGCGAATGCAATCCCCAAAAACCTTGCCATACCTGCCGTAAAGGCGTTACGGGATACCGCATCAAATGTGTTCATGTCGTAACTATCAATGCGAAGCACGCTATCCACCAAGTACACTTCCGCATCTGATGCGTTAGATAAAACCTTGATCTCGTCAAGAGCTTTCAAGAAATTGGTTTCTATCGTCTCATCATCATTGAGATCTGTTAGTTCTTCCTCTTCCGTGACCGGCGTCGAAGTCTCAGGTGCGAGAACCTCGATTTCAACTTGCTCCGAGACTTCTTGCTTCTTCGCGACGGGCAACTCTTCTATCTCGATCTCCTCGACTTCTGCCAAGCCGTTTTCTTTGATATCAAGTAAGAGCGTACCAAGTAAGTCGTTCGTGACGAGACTCGAGTCCGAGTTGGACGAGTTGGACGTCGACGATGGATATTGGTCATCGCTCTCTATGGGGGGAGATCTTGCTGGATATGCATCCGCCTCTGACGGGTATGCATCCGCCTCTGACGGGTACACGTCCTGGTCGACATCACGTGAAATCGGGGTCGACGTCCCCCCAGATAATTCATTCAAGAGAGCCATCGTCTTTGCGTCTTCTTCTTCGCCGACGATGACTTCGTAATTAACTTTAACGTTGGATGACGAAATTCCGAGTTGTGCGACGTCCCCCGAAGATACAATATTGGTGTCAAAGTATTTGATATAGCCTTGCCCACTGACGGAAAGGACTCTGATCAAATCTGATGTCACTGTTCTTTGTAAAGCCTTGCTCATGAACTCCGACAGACCGGCTTTCAGAAAGTCTTTCTTGGCTTCATTGAAAGTTTGCACGTTGATGCCCTTCAACTCCAGTGCAGACTGAACAACGTTGATAGTCTTGGTGATATTCTGCACCATGACAATCGTCTTTGGTGGCGGTGGCGGCGAAGGCGGCGGTGGCGGCATGTGCCTTTCTAAAACCACGCGAGGATGCCCAATTGTAAGTGAAGTTTGCACGTTTGTCAATCCTTTAAAGTGCAAGACGTGCAGGAAGTTTTCTGATATCGCGCTAGGCTCTTGCATCAGTAACAAAGCCTCAACGATGATCGTCGCTTTGTGAGGATTATTCTCCTTCATTTTGTAAGCCACTTGAGTCCCTTCGACTAACGAAGCGTTCTGCATCAGAGCGATCGATATGTCATCATTGTGAGCCATGAAGAATGTCAACATGGAGCGACGCAATCTCTCTCGCGCAGTGGCGTCGAACTCCTCGGGAGTATATCCCACGATCTGCAAAGCACCCGTAATCGCAAGATCCGCGCCAGGAATGCTCGTCGGCGGCAAATTCGTCGCAACTGGTTCGTTTTCCGTGACGTTCGATGGCGTTTGAGTTGTGTTTGCCGTCGGAGCCACGGGCCTACCTTCGACAGTTGTCGAGACATTCGTGACGAGTTCGTCACTCGCCGTCGGACTCGGACTTGCCTCCTGTTCCGTAACCAATGGTGGCTCTTGGAAGGTGGCTTTCGTGACGGTTAAGCCTGCTCCGTTAAACAGAAGTCTAACCTCATCGTTTGGTTCATCGAGCACGCTCTTGATATCTCCCACGACTTGCGACATCTTGTGTGACGACGTGGTCAAGATGACGAATGCGACATGGACCCCATGCGATGTGCCCACGTCTTGTGATGGCGTCACGTCCATTATCACAACTTCATCAGAAGTGATGCCGAAGAATATCGCCAATCCATGAATAAATGCACGCCGCGAGACGTCATTGCTCTCAAGACTATGGACCGTAACGCCGATTAATTCAATTTCGCTCGTGATCATGAAATCGGCCACGAAATCGCTGTCGTCGTCATTCGGGGGACGTGCCTCGTCATTCGGGTCACCCGCATAAAAGTTGTCATGCGGATAACCATCGCGAGAAGTGATGACCGCGGAGTCGCCAATTCCTAAACCGGAAGGAAGCGCAGGTGCTTGTACTGCTTCACCTCGCTCTTTGCACAAGGTGCCCATGCTTGGAACCTTGTAGTATGTCGCGGCGCCCACGATGCCACTTTTTGTCCTCGCGCTATCTCGCCAGACGTGTGCCTCGAAATGGGCAGGTGCGCGTAGGAGACTGCAGTGAGAAGACATCGCGTGAGACCTCTCAAAATAATTGAAGCCATGACACGCAGCGGTGTCGTCGCAAGCCTTTGCGCATTCATCGAGCGAAACCCCTTGAAAAGCAAACTGGTACGGACGCATGCAACGCGCGACCGAAACAGTGGATGTAGCTACGCTACGAGAGACATGTTCCGTGCTGCAAAGACGACACACCGTACTTTGAAGACTAAAACTCTCACAACCATCCTTCGCTCTGCACGCCTGAGAGCAGCCAGTGAGTGTATCTGCTGAAGTGTCCCCCAAATCGTTGCACGTCTTCATGCCCTGCACGGCGCAGAAATTAGCATCAAACTTTATTTCAGCAGCAATGCTTGATCCATCGAGGATACTACTCTCGTAAGGGAGCACGAGCAAAGGATCATGCGCCAATTTCCCGCTCCGATACGCGTACATCGTCTTACTCCTACAGTCGGGAGAGTGAACAAATTGACATTTTGTGACACCCATACCGCACGTCGCTTGTCGAACTGTCGAATTCCCAAGCCGCGAAGTTTCATCTAATCGCACTGATCCAATCGAGCCAATCGCCATGACCGAAAGCGCCGATGCTCCGACAGCCACTATTTTAAGATAACTTGATCTTGAGACCAAACCGTGACTTTTGCCGCTCGATGATCTTGACACATGCTCGCCGACGTCAGTCTTCTTAGCAGTGTCCGTGCCGTACGCTGAATTGGCTTTGCCATCAACAAGCGAAATTTTCACCTCTCCATCTCCATCCTTAGTGTCGTTATGTAACGCAACGAGCGCACACACGGCGACGCACGCGGAAATAATTGCCATGACGTCGGCGCGAACCAACGCACGAGAAGGAACAAAGCGAGCATTTCCAAGCAATGCTTTCGGCCCTTGAAAGGCGATTTTCACCGATGGTTCGTCTTGGCTCGCAACCGCACTTTGCTCCGTTCCAACGCTGAGCTCAATCGGTTCCGAAATCAACGCGCCGCTAAACCAAGGAGCCGAGAAACCCCTGGCGCTGGCTTCCTCATTGCCCCCTCTCGAGGCGAGCAGCTGTCTCTTACCCCCCTGCAGTCGCTGATAAATCTTGAGCTCAGTACCGTACTTCCAACCTCTCTTATCGGACGCAAAGGCAATGAATTCATACTTGCCCTTCGGAACGCACATGGACTGATGGCGAGTGACACCGTAGTCTTGTGTCCTAAACCGCTTCGCCGTTTTCATGACGAGCGATCCCGCCTCATCCTGGACTATCCAGGACATACCCTCGGGCGGCACGCTATCACCGTACTTCGACGCTTTCAGAACGACAGAAAGCTCAACTTCATCCATGGCGCAGGCTGAAGGGATATGAAAGTGGTAAACGCCGCGCAAATCGATGTTATCTTGCGTCGCATCTTGCACACCGATGTACACATCATTTTTGTCATTCACCATTGCCTGTGATCTCGTGGTCAAGTATGTAAACCCGTCGCTTTCATCACCTTCTTCGCGCGTGACTCTCACGGCCAACTGGTCGTCGACACGTCCACGAGACATCGCTCCGTTTAGATGGAGCGTGTAATCGCGACCTCGAAGCAAGCACATCTTCTTCTGCCCGGTCGCGTGGCTTGTCCACTTGCTCAGCAAGTCACCGCTGTCATCCAATAAGCGGTGCTGCATGCTTCGCGCGACGCCTGCGTGACGCGCGAATGCGGTGTCCACGACCACATCTTCGCATGACTCGAACCGATCACCTAAAACGCCCACGTTTTTACCCGACGCCGTCCTCAGCTTGAGCGCCGCGTACGTCGTGTGCGCCTCTCCATTCTCGTCATCGGCGCCAAGCCGCATCAGCAACGCGTCGCCCGTCTCCTTCTCGACTCTTATGGAATACTCATCATCGTCGCCTCGCGCGCCCGCGGTCGTGATTTCAAAATCGTTCGGTTCGCTCAGGTCCACGCACGTCGTCTGCGCCCCCGCGTCTCGAAACTCAAACCTTTGCCAAAGCTTCGACCCATCGCGAAGCGCGATCGACACCCGTCCGCGCTTAGGCGCCTCTAGCAACACGAGTCTCACGTTCTCACACCCCTCGTGTGCATCTTCAAACGCGCGTTGGCGCTCGACGAGCTCGCTAATCTCATTCAACATCCCGCCAACACCCTCGCTCTTCGTGTTCGTCGACGTTCTCTTCGCCACCGCGCCGTGCGCGTCGACGCCCTCCGCCGCGCACCCACCCCGCGGGACGCACATCACGACGCACGCACCCACGAGCGCGGCGATCGTCGCGCGAATCGACGCCCTCGCGCGCCCTCGCGTCGCGCGTCCACGCGCGCGTCGTCGCGCAGCCTTCGCATCCGCATCCGCGCGTCGCGCGTCCGCGTCCGCTCGCGCGCTCGCGCGCGCCGCGCGATGGCGTCGCGCCGCCGTCATCGCGCGTCGCGACTCGGCGTCCATCGCGCGCGCGCGCGTCGGTCTCCCGCGCGTCACCATCGGGGCGCGCGCGATGCGATGCGATCGATCGCGCGCGCGCGCGATCGATCGATCGACCGACCGCTGGCCGAGGTTCGATCGCGAAAATTCAAACCCGCGCGCGTCGATCGAACCCGCGCGCGTCGAACGCGCGCGGTGGACACTCCATGCCGCCGCCCGCGCGCGCGCCGGACGCGGCGGACGTCGACGACGACGACCTCGAGCGCGAGTACGCGATACTGGCGAGATGCCTGCGGGCTCGCGCGGACGCGGTGCGGGATAAACCGACGCGAATTCGCGTGCGCGCGTGGTGTCAACACCTGGACCAGCGCGAGCGCGTGCGCGCGTTGCGGGAGAATAGAAACGCGCACGCGCGGTTGCTGCTGGAGATGCTGCGAGCGACGCGCTCGGACGCCGCGCCGCGTTTGGCGCGGCCGTTCGATCGAGCGCCGCCGAGCGGGCGAGTGGGACGGTTTTGTAGGGACGACGCGGTCGGTTGGAATTTGACGCGAAGGGTCGTCGAGGACGACGTCGAGCGGGAGATCGGTGGTGGCGCTCGAGAGAGAGCGAAGGACGCATGCGTGAGCGTGAGCGTGAGTGGGGATGGCGAGGACGCGCGCGCGGAGGAGATGCGACGGATGGTGGAGATTGAGGCGTCGGCGTCGGCGTCGGCGTCGCGGCGCGTGTCTCGCGACGACGCGAAGGATTCGTATCCGGCAGTGGTCGTCGCGAGGGAGAGACCGCGCGATACACGACGAGTGGAGGAGCTAGAAACTGAACTTAAAAAGTTACAGGCGAAGAGCGAGCGGCAGACGAAGAAGATCAACGCGCTCAAGGAGGAGCTCGCGACGGAACGAAGGGCGCGCTCGAACGAGTTGCAGACGGTGCGCGCAAAACACGAGCGCGAAATGCGCGATCTGGTCGCGTCGGTGAGCGGGGTGCAGAAATCAAATGTTCAACGGCGACGTCGGGTGAGTTCGAACGAGTATCCGCCGCCGCCTTCGAGGATAGTATCGGGCGCGGACGAGTTTGATGCGTTCATCGCCGGCTTCGCGGCCGAAACAGACAGACTGAGGAAAACGCTCGAGCACAAGAGGTTTTTAGCGTAGGTTAGGTAGATATTTCAATCAAAGATCATAGAGCTTGGTGTACTTTTCAGTCAAATAAGTCACGAATTCTGCCGCATCGAGCGGCTTGCCTGTGACTTTCATCATCAACTCGTCTACGCTGTCGCACTCTGATCCGCGCTCGTGCACGTTGACGCGCAACCAAGCCAAGAGTTGGGCGAATTCACCTCGCTTGATCTGCCCGTCCAAATCATCGATCGAGCGTTTGGCGGCGTTGAAGATTTGACACGCCAATATTTGGCCGATTATGTACGTCGGGAAGTAGCCGATGGCTCCAGACCCCCAGTGCACGTCTTGTAAAACTCCTTGTTTGTCGTTCTCGATGTCAACGTTCAGATATTCCTTCATCTTCGCGTTCCAGAGCTTGGGCAAATCATGTACGGTAATTTTACCGCTCAACAAATCCATCTCCAATTCCGTTCGTAGGATAACATGCATGGGATAGGTGACTTCGTCGGATTCGACGCGAATGACGCTCGGCTTCTTCACGACGTTGTACCCGGCATAAAGCGCTTCCTCGGTGACGCCATCGAACCTCCCGGGAAACGTCGATTGTAACTTTGGGAGAAGGAAATACGCAAAAGGCTCGCTCAGCGCCACCATGCGCTCCCAGAGCAGCGACTGCGATTCGTGCACACCCATCGAGTGCGCTTCGCTCACCGGTTGCCCGCGGTAGTCGATTGAGCGTCCTTGCTCGTACGCGCTGTGACCGGCTTCGTGCACGCATCCTGACAAACCTTCGAGCAAATCATCTGCTTTGTACCTCGTTGTCATTCTGACGTCATCTGGCCCGCAACCACCCGTGAAAGGATGCACGCTGACGTCCAAGCGCCCCTTGGTTAAATCAAATCCCAGAGCAACCGCGACGTCTCTTGCGAGTTCAGCCTGCTTATCGACGTCAAACGTCCCACTGAGCGGATTCGCGCGTCCTCTCAGCGCCTTTGGACCATCTTTCGCGTACACCTTTTCGATCAGCGGCACCACGCCCTCGCGCACTACGGTGAAAATCTCACGCAGTCGCGCCGAAGTCATCCCTCGCTCGTAGTCGTCCAACGCGACGTCGTACGCGTCCGCGCCCGGCGCGATCAATTCGCACCGCGCCTTCGTCAACGCCACCCATTCCTCCAGCACCGGCGCGAACGCTCCGTACTCTCCGCTCTCTCTCGCCTTCACCCACGTCTGATACCCGCGCGAGCCGAGCTCCGCTCGTTTCTTCGCCATCTCGCTCGGAATCGCCGTCGCCTTCGCGTAGCTCTCCTTCGCTCTTCGCACGTTCGCCCCATCCTTACCGCGCGGCGTCCCATCGCACGCCTCGATCAGCGCACCGAGCGCCTTCGACGTCGCCTTGTCGTGAATCACGCCCGCGAGCGTCGCCATCGCGCGCGCGCGCGCGTTCGCCGCGCCGTCGCCCGACGGCATCATCACGAGTTCGTCCCATCCCGCGAGCCCCTCGAGCGAGCGCAGGTCGTTCAGCGTCGCGAGCTCGCGCTTGAGCGCGTCGTACGACGCCTCGCGCGTCGCCATCGCGCGCGCGCGCCGGCGTCTCGGCGCGAGCGACGCGCGGGAGACGGCGAACGCGCGCGCGAGCGTCGTCATATGACGCCTCGCGCGTCGCGCGCGTCCGACGCCCGGCGCGTCGCGCGCGACGTCGGCGGCGGGGCGCGCGCGCGGCGACGCGCGCATCATCGCGCGCATCGTCGCGCGCGCGGGCGCGCGGCGACGCGCGGCGCGCGATGGTGCGCGAGGAGAGACGACGAGGCGCGCGACGCGCGCGTCGGCGGTGACGATGGGGAAAACGCGACGACGCGCGCGCGCGAACGATTCGCGGCGCTGGAAGCGGAACGACGGATGACGACGGAATCGCGGCGAGGCGCGGACGTCGGGCCGGGTCTCGCGCCGTCGGCGGTCGCGGCGAGTCTGGGGGCGTTTCTGTTTGGGTATCACACGGCGGCGTGCAACGCGCCGCTGAGCGCGCTGGCGCGAGATTTAGGATTCGCGGACGATGACTACGTGAAAGGCGCGGTGGTGTCGGCGTTGGTGATCGGAGGCGCGATCGGAGGGCTCACCGTGGGTGGGCTGAGCGATAAATACGGGCGGAAGTGGGCGTTGACGGCGACGAGCGCGCCGCTCGCGCTGGGGACGATGCTGAGCGGGATGGCGCCGAACGCGGTGACGATGATCGCGGGGAGGTTCATATGCGGACTAGGCGTGGGAGCGAGCTCGCAAATTGTGCCGCTGTATCTCAGTGAAATCGCGCCGCCGGCGTTGCGGGGGACGCTGAACGGATTTCGAAGGTTGGCGTACGTCTTCGGTTGTTTGGCGGCGTTTCAACTCGCGGCGCCGCTCAAGGAGACTGGAGGGGAGGGTTGGTGGCGACCGATTTTCTACGATGCGGCGATACCGGCGCTCATGCTAGCCGTGGGCGCGGCGTTCGTGGCGCAAGAGACTCCGGTTTGGCTGCTGACGCAGAGTGATGAAAAGGCGGCGGAGAAATCTCGACGTTCGCTAGCGATTTTGCAGAACATTCGCGGCCGCGCCGCGGTGACTTGGCAAAATTCTTTAAGAAGCGCGTTTAGCAGCTCGCGTTCGTTAGACGACGACGCTAGTGCGTCGACGTCAATCGATGCGGAAGTTAGCGCGTCCTCAGCGGCGGAGAAACCTGCGAAATCAAAGTTGTCTCGCTCGAGACGCAAGGAACAAAAATTATCGACGTGGTCGGAGCTGATTTCAGACGACAAAAATCGTTTACCACTTTCGCTTGGCCTATCGCTGTGCGCGCTGGCTGCATTCTCGGGATCAAACACAGTCATATTCTACGCATCCACTGTGTTCACGAGCGTGGGAATAAATAATCCAGAAATTTTGACTTGGGCGGTGGGCGTGCCGAACGTCGTCGGTGGCTTTGTCGCGCTGGCCCTGTCAGACAAAATGGGTCGTCGACCTCTTCTCCTCACTTCATTCGGAGGCATGAGTGCGTGCTTGGGCATTTTGTCTCTCGCCGCGTATCTCACCCCTGCGAACGAGCTAAGCTCGTTTTGCGCCAACCCAGAGCTTGGCGTGCTCGTGGGAAAACTGAGCCAACCAATCGACGACGGATTGTACTCGTATCCCACGATGGCGAGCGCTCAGATTTGTGCGGATTTTGCCGCACTGTCGCCCGCGAGTGCGGGACCGGCACAACCCGAAGCAGCAGTCGCGCTCGTCACAATCCCATTGTACGTTTTATTCTTCTCTCTCGGCGCAGGTCCGATTCCGTGGCTCTTGTACAATGAAGTATTCCCCACCCGCATTCGCGCTCGAGCCGTTTCGGCGTGCACCGCTCTGAACTATGTATCAAACTCAATCGTCGGTGCAACCTTTCTGCCGATGGTTGGCGCGTACGGATTGAGTGGATCATACGGTTTCTATACTCTGCTGTGCGCTAGCGGATACGTTTTTGTCGATCGTTTCATCCCCGAGACGAAAGGTTTGCGCTTGGAAGATGTCGAGTCGACGTTGAAGAGACACGCGCGCAAAAGATCGACGTCGCGCTCAAAGTCCATCGATGAATAGCTTGGTCATGAATAGCTTTGATGATTCTTGTAATCTTTATTTGTATTATAACGGTATTAAGTGTTCTTGATTAAGTGCACGTCAGCGGCGTGCGCCGCCGACGCACTTTGATATTCCATAATTTTGGCGAAAGCGTTACACGCTCGTGCCATAGGTGGGAAGCGCGGCAGGCGGCCCCAGCAACGATTCCTCACTCTCATCGTTGAACTTATCTCGCGTTACGTTTACGTCTTTACCACGAGCGTCACCGTCTAGTCGACGATTGAGGTACCCGTGTATTACGAGCGCGGACGCGCATGCACCGACGACAAACGCAGCCAATACGGTTTTGATGTCGAATCCGCGGTGAAATGATGTCGTAGATCGGGACTCGGATGCACCCAATGATGCGTCAGCTTGATCGCGGTGGTACAATGTGGAATTTCGGATTTTCTCGACGTCACCTTCCGCACCGCCAAGATCTGCTGCTGCTGCTGCTTCGGCGAGACTGCAGTGCACGTCGGCGAGAAAATCTGCATCGCCGGCGGCGTTGCCGGCTACATCTCTGATACCACCCACCGTGACTTTGTAGCGTCCTGCCTCTGATCGTGGAAACTCTACAGCCCAGTGACCCTGACTGACAGAATTGAAGCACTTGATGTTGAAACTTGTCAGTTCCTCGGGAGTGACGACGTTCCACCAGTATCGCACCCCAGTGCCGCCGCACAGCGAGTTAACTTTTCTGACTGAGACTGTCATCGCTGAACAGTCAATTGGCTCATAAAACGTGATACCGTAGAATCGTTCGTCAGAGCTAGTGCGCTCTCGCTCCATGGGCTTAACAGTATCCACCGATAATGAAAGAATCTGGTCAGATACGTACTCGTGCACGCTGTCAAGTGCAAGCGACGGACCTCCGAAGCAAAAGTTTTTCACTCGAACTTCATATAAGCCATCCTTGAAGCCACTCAGGAGTTTTTCGTATTGATTGTTCACGAACCACTCGAATCTGCAACCATCTAGTCGAGAACTATCGCACAACATATTTTTCTTTTTGCTTTGCTCAGTGGAATCCTCTGCTTTTGCGGTGATCCATTCACCAGCGCCTTGCGTGCGATACTGCAGTCGTACGAGAGATAGTCGATCGTTTATCAGCTGCCTCTGATCTGGTAGTGCATTAGACGTTGGCCACAAATTTTCTGCGTCGGGATTGAAGACAGTGACCGTGAGCGAGTCGCCTGGCTGCGAAACTGCAGTAAAAGCGTGTCGAGTCATAGTCGTGGCGTCAAAAGCCACAGGTGGGCAATTTGCCTCCCACGACATGACGTCGAGACTTATCTTGGAATTGATCGGATATCTATACATGCCTCCATGTGTCTGCATGTCCGCTTCACAGAAACTCAAGAGCTCAATCTGCGCGTACTGAATCTTTTGTTCGACACCGGGACTTACAGAAAGATAGAGGGACGTCTCCTTGACCCGTTGCTTTCCGTCCCTGTTATCGCCAAAGACGATCATTTCCAAGGCGTCACCGAGATCGATGAGCTCATGGTTCAAACCGACTCCGAATTCGGCGTTTCGGAACTCAGCACCAACTGGCGGCGCAAGTTGCATTGCCGCAGCCGCAGCAAGAGTAGTGTCAAGTGCACTTCCTCCAGAATTTGCTCTACTTGCCGCCGCAACCTTCACTCGTTGAACCACTGCTGAGGCCCCTGCCCGCCCGTGCATTTGGGCGGTTTGATTAATTATCCTGGATATACTCGTTGCGGTAGCGTTGACGCCGTCAAGTTCGGAGAACATGTTTTTGTGAATCTCTTGTAGCGCTAAATCCAAGCCATCCTTGAGTCGCAATCCGACTCTTACATCATCTCTATAAGGTGACTCGTTGACGATTTTGAGCGCAAATATCGCTTGCTGACCTGGGTTGAGACCGAGCGTGTGACTGAATTCAGTTACGAGACGAATACCCGAATGCCGGTAAACAGTCTCCTCTTCACCCGGGCACGCGCTTCTTCCACCCATGGTCATGAAAACCGGCGTGCCATACCTTACGTCGGTACCGACGGAGACGACGAATTTGTCAGCTACATCAGCATCTGCCAAGTAGTAGTGCGTTGCGACTTTTCCAGTCTTTGTCCACGCCAATACTCGTTCGGTGGAAAATTCTCTACTTTGCGTAGCGGCCAGACTGCCCTTGACGTAAACGATATTGTGAACCTTGATTTCGCCTCCCAATGAATTTCGAGACTCTCCAGAAAACTCATACGCAATGTGGTAAACGTTGCTGTCGAGGACTTCTTCGGACTCGAACGAGAATTGAAGTGCGTGACCTCCTCCGCTGAATGTAAGTAAAATGGGTTGCTCGCCAGAGTCACCTCCCCTATTTACCATGCCTGTCATCGCTTCAGCCCCTGTAAACGAAGCACTTACTCGAGTTGCGTCTGTCGTGGGGAAATCGTTCCCTTCGCCGACAAAGTCGCTGTTTGGCCCACCTATGAGAGGAGATGTGCTGCGCAACTCGCCTTGGCTCGTACAACGCTTACCCGCACACGATTTTAAGGACTGTCGCGCCCATTCAGCCGCTATAGCGTTGACCCCTGTGCTGTACACCGGGTTCGCGTCGTCAACTTGAGTAAAGATGTCATGGAGATTCGCCCGGTGTGCTTCTTCCTTTGAGTAACCAATCGTTAGCGGCTCATCGCCTTCAATAAATCCAGCGAGACGTCCTAAATTGACGTACGGCAACATGAGTGTCGGGAAAGGTAACATGCCGAAGTCCAGTAACGACATGAGCGTAAATTTCGACCATTCGTTTGCCAAGTCTGTTGCAAGCGATAGCCCGGATTCATCAAGATGATCATTGTACACGGTCTCCGCTGCACTGAGTTCTTGTCCAATCAGCGAGTTATTCGACAACAAAGGAGCTTTTATCGCTTCAACCTGCGAGTAGTCCTTCTCATACTCGTTCGGAGATCCAGCTTTTGGCGTAAGATAGACGCGTGGAGCCGACCATTCCAGCGTGCGTTTCCAGGCGTTGATTCTTGACGACAGCTCATGTGCCCAACCGGCTTGCATCTCCACAGTGGTGCAGTGCTCAGCATCTACACAGTCGTAAACTAGACCCGAGCTATCCTTCGTAATACCACCTGACTGCGTCACAAGGTGCAACATTCTCAAGTTTGGCATGACCACATTCTCGATGGTGTGCACGCTAAACAGATATGACGTCGGCTTACGCGGCAGCCACGTAATTCCGACGTCTACGTAAAGGCATGGTAAATCATGAGTCCCGAGGCCTATATCGCCTCGAAGATCCAAAATATCTGACAACTTATACACAAGCTCGACACCACCACCAAGAATCACGTCACCAGCTCTTCCGGGAAAACTTGGGTCTTCGCTCGAAGTTATGACGCGGTCTGTTGTCGATGTCATTTCCCACGCGTTCAAACGCGTGCCTGTCACTTTGAACTCGGGGCCAGTCTCTTCGTGTGTTGGCATGAGTTCACCTTCGATACCGAGGGCATCAACTTCAAACCCAGCTTCAACGACCCAACCCGCGTGAAATGAACCTTTCAATCCAACTTCAAAGTAGAAACCGAGACCCGCTTCCCAGTCGCCTCCAGCACCCATCGCGCGCGTGTCGGTGATTTCGAACTCAATTTTAATGTCAGTTCCCGATGCAATTTCAGCGTGTGATGAATCTCCCGGAGGATCGTGCACGACGGAATACACGAGACCATCCAGGGGAACAGTCGCCCAGAATTGATCGTCACTGTCACCCATACCCCCACGGAGCTTTGAGCCGAGTACAATGAGTTCACGCTGCATGGTCACAGTAGTCGCGAAAAAATTGTCGTCCCGGCGCACTGATGCTGACAACACACGTCGATGGTTTCCTGAGAGTCGTGGTTGACCAGCGACGAGCGACATGTGTCGTTTAAGCTCTGTTGAATCATGTTCCGCAGGCCAGATAAGGTATCCATCTTGGTCTAGTGTAACGTCAAAATCGCACTGTGGGCCGCCATTACCGTAGCGGTGGCAAGGTGACGAAGTTCTGTCGCCAACGTCTTCGCGAATTTGAATGGTTGTCGACCCGCTGCCATCCACTTTTGTAGGCAGATTCAGGAAGCACCGCGTTAGCGTGTCCCCGCTCTTATGTAGCTCGAAAACCTTCATAGCGACACGTTTCGTGTTCCCGATGCTCAAGAGTGGCGACTCTGATGCGCCGATGAAGTGGTTAGACATGATCCCGCCGACGGGCTCGCTAGAATTGTAGCAGACGGCGTTTGCGTCATGAATTCTCGGTACATCGACGATCTGTACGCAAATGAACCCGTGGTATTTGTAACGGAGACTCTGCCAATCTGGATGATCTCGCATCAGTGCAAGGCGCTCAAGTGTATTTCTTCTTCTGAAAAAATGCAACATATCGCCTGGACCCTCGTTGGCACAGCCGTCGACCCAATTTTCATGGTTGATGAGGTCTGTCACGCCATCTATTCTAGAACCTTCATAAAGCATGATAGAGTAGTCCATCGCAGCAAAAGGCCACACACGAGCGTTATTTGGTTCTACGAAACCATTGGGTAACCCGTGCGTGTTTGTCATCCATCCAGAAATCTGAGCAGAAGACACCAGAATGGGAGCGTGACAGCCGTTAACTGGTGTGATTTTGAAAACTGCGTCGGGGTATCGCGAGTCGCATTCGCCCTGATACAAACCCAAATCGATGTTTGACTTTGTCACATCCGTGAAAAAGATGAAGTTACCATCCCCAGCTTGCCTTATGGTGACGGATGCCGGTGCATCATCGCACGATATAACAGTCTGCGCGCCGTCAATTGTTGTACCCGTGTAGCAAATCTCATGTTTTGGAAACCTCGCATGGAAGACGTATGATTTGCCGCGCGTTACCGCGAATTCAAACCATCCGGTTTCGTCTGTAAAGTATTCTTCTTCTTCAGATTCTGGAGCGCCAATTTCAGAGACGATGATTTTTGCTTCAAACATTCCGCATCGAGCCGAGCCGCCAACCCACTCTCGTGGGAACACGACGGCTCCCTTGATGATGGCCGTTGTGTCATCTTGAAATCCATTTTCGAGCGAGCGCTTGTGTTGCGCCGCCAATAATTTCGTTTCAATAACAGCCGTATCTGCAAGCTGTTTGTCATGCTTTTCAGCGTTACTATTATGCGAATCCTTGTCGAACTTGTGCACAATGTCTGGGTACCTTCGCGTGGCAAACACCTCCAAGTTGAGGCGATCAGCGTACAATCGCGATTGAAGATCTGTTTCATTGGCTTCCGATTCATATCTTGCCTCCGAAAAAACATCAACTTTGAGGGAATGCTCTCCAGCTACGGCAAGGACGATAGGTATCGCCGTTGAATGATTCTCATCACCTAGGACGTGAATTGGTTGGTGCAACCTCGCACCACAGTGCGACGCGGTACTGCCGAAGAAGTCACCATCCGTCGTGATCTCGTTGTAGAAATCCAGCCAACCTGTCGCATTCGTAGGGACTGCCGAACGTTTCTTCCGAAGTAACAGTGGATTTACGCAATTATCTTCGGAAGTTGTCGTCGTCGTGAAATCGTACATGTACTTCACGTCTCGCGCGGGGTAAACCAAAACCGGCTCAACCTTGAGAAGTCCGACGGACATTCGACGCGCGACGAACTCGAACTCTTCTTGACTCAAAACACCATCGCTGTCCCAGTCCATCTCCGACCATATTTGGTTTGTAATGATCGCTTGGCCCTTGACAGGGAAATTGAGAATCCTCTCGATTAAAGTCTGAAACTCCTCGCGAGTGACGTCGCCAGATCCGTCAAGATCGACGTCGTCCATTTCGTGCGTCGGCGGTGGCGGCGGCGGTGACGGTGGCGGTGACGGCGGCGGTGAGGGCGGCGGTGACGGCGGCGGTGAGGGCGGCGGTGAGGGCGGTGGTGACGGTGGCGGCGACGGCGGCGGCGGCTGCGGTGGTGATGGCGGTGGTGGTGATGGTGGCGGTGACGGTGGTGACGGCGGTGGTGGCGGTGGTGACGGCGGGCCCGCTGGTATCGGAGGCGGCGAAGGCGGCGGCGGTGATGGCGGCGGCGGTGCGAAACTAAAGAGTTCTCGCCTCAAGTATGCGTCCACTTTCAACATTTCTTCAAGCGAAAGCGATCGGCTCCAGACCATCATCTCGGCGACAGCCCACTCAGATTTGAAGTTGTTCCAAAACGTCCCACCCCATGGTGCGTGGTTCACACCGAGGCTTTTGTAGCCGGGGCTTCCACGATCTGTCGCAACGTTGGCTCCATCAACGAGCACGGTTGAACCTTGATTACTGCCACACATCACAAGCCAGTCGGTTGCGTTTCCACGATTCTTGAATTCAGTCATCGGTTGATCGTAAAATGCGACACCGCGTTGACCGTTGTTGTGACCGTGGAAGAAATGTCCTGGCCCTCCAACAATCACCCGACCTCGGGTTGAGCCGGTGTAGCGAGAAACGGTGCACAGCGTCCATTCCCTCGGCAGCACGGCTCCGAACATGTACTGAGAACTCACATCGCCATAAATCGCTCGCACTTCCTTGTCAGAGCCGTGTCCGTTGTACGAGCTGACGCCGATATCGCCTTGGAGAATTGAAGCGACCCGACCGCCGATGACATCCTCCCAAGCAGGGTGTGCCAAGGCGCTTGGAAACCAGTGTGCAAGTTCCGCAGGGAAGCCAGAAGGCAGTGTTGGCGTTTTGACCGCACTGATGCCAAGAATTCGCTTCTGCATGTACCTTGAAGCCATTAATATCTCAAGATTTGATAGCTTTCTGTTCCACGTGATGACTTCTGCGACGGCCCAGTCTGAGCTCTGATTCTCGTCAGAGTTTATCGAGACACTTCGACCACCACTTCCTCCTTGCCGATCAGAGATCGCAATATTGACACCATCAACGTACATTTTTTGTCCCCAGTTTGTACCACACGCTACAAGCCAGTTGAGTGGGTGACCGCGGTTTTGTTTCGGGGTCACCCATTCGTCATAAAATGCAACACCACGCATCCCGCCAAGGTGACCGTGCGCGAAGTCACCGGTACTGGTGAAGATGCGACGACGCGTGGGACCTGTGTACCTAGATAGCGTACACATGGTCCATTCGTTTGCTAAAATGTCGCCAAATTCATAATGCGTGTCGTTGCCTCCGAACAAGCCCTTGACCGGCCGCATTGCACTGAAACGAGTGGTAGAGATCACTCGAACTGATCCAGAGACGCTTACGCCGACGTAGGGACCAACTCGGCTCCTCCACATGTCGTCACTGATGTCTCCATTGGCAAACCACGCGTACAATCCTTCGGAAAGAGGCAACGTATGCGGACCAACGTCACCGAGGTCTACATCAGAACTCAATTCCTCGGCATCTGCTTGAGGACGCGACGGCGATGGGTTCAACGTCGTTTCTTCGCCCGAGTCATTGGTGTCAGCGACTGTCGTAGTAATCGGGTCCGTTTCATCACCCGTGGGCTCTTCGTTCGTTATATCCGTCGTATCCACAGTCGGAATAGACCCAAGCAGAGACCGAGACGTCATCTGCGTGTGTGTGAGACCTTCTTCCGTTAGCCAACGCAACTTCCTCAAGGCCACGCGCGTCGCGTTTGAACCCTCATAGATCTCCTCTAATCGATCACTAGACGTTGAATTCAAGGAAGACGTCGCATTCTCGTCATCAGTTTCCTCACCATGTATTTGATTGCGAACGACGAGAAGTACGCGCTGCGGTGTATTCAATTCACTCGTATCCGAAGTATTCAAGAGCTTCTCCCTCGTTTCTGGAAAGATCTCTTCCTTGTACGCACCGACTAAAACGTGCGTCTTCTCAGGTACCGTGCCAGAGAAATCCCTCAACTCCATTTCGAACTGACCGTCTTTGCTCGTGATCGCGCTGTACGTGCATCGTTCAGTCACACCTAACGCATATATTTCAGTTACGTTGACTGGAGAGCTGGCGACAACATTGACGTAGCGACCGTGGAAATATGTAAGCTCTGATCCGGAGCACGCGAAGTGAGCGCAGTGATGCGTCGGTGCGATGATGAGCTCGCCCAAATCTAGCTTACACTCGTGTCCAACACCCTCATCCGAGTCTGAGACATACGCTCTAATTGACCGTTCGGGAGTGGCACGATTACCATACGCTGTCACACAAACTTCGATAGAAGATATTCCAGACCAAGTCGAAAGATCAACGCGAAGATCCTCATCGACATTCAGGAGCGAAACGCCAGAAATTCCAGTAGGATCACCGTCTGTCACGACGTATGTCTTTTGTTGTGCGGTTTTCGCGGTCGACGACGCGAGCGTAACCGACTTAAATAGAGCCACATTCCGGTTTTCGATTTGAGTTGAGGTTTGCCTGATCGTAGTGCCATTGTGATGCGCAAAGTCTACGCACACTCTAACGTCTTCCACGGGGACCGCTGTCTCGCCAGCGGTGACTTCGCCGACGAACATAGCCAACCATGGAGATTTAAAGTGAAAGCTCTGCGAAACAAAGTCTCCTGCGTCGGTTTTGGTGCGTATCGCATAAATCCACTCGAGGTCTGGCTTGACGCCCGATTCGCGATCGATATGTGTAATTGATGCAAATTTTGCGGCACAACCCTTCAACCCACCTTCGATTTTCACGACGGCTTCAAAATCTTCACTTTCTCTGACGTTGCGACGCAAGATTTCGTACCCAGTCTCGTCCCAGGCGGTGTCACGGAACGTAAAGACGACGCCAGCCATATCCAGAGAAGCTAAAACGTCAATAGAAGCGCCATCATAGTACAAGCCCGTTCGACAAGTGTAATCCGCGTACGTCTCTGGATCGCGCGCTACCTGTACTGAAGATATGCACACCACGCGGCGCGAAGAGGGCTGTGCATGCGCTCTATGGGCACATATGGGGCGATGCCCGCATTTGAACGAATCCAAAAACGTCGCGAGTTGAACACGACCTGTATAGACTCGTACATCATCGAATTCTATGTCCAAAGCACTCAGAAGACTCAAAGACGGCATCAGATGCAGTTTGTCGCGTCCTTGCCACGTCTGATCTGTTATGAGCGTCGAAGCCGAGGCGCCGTCTTTGACGTTGCCGACTGGGTTCGCAACTATAGTTGCACCATCGTTTGTGCTCAAACTAAATCCAACAAAGTGCCAAGTGTCACACGCCAACGCGTCTGAAAGTTCGAGGACACTTGTTTGTTGCGTGCCGAGCGATGCATCACTCTTGACGTATCGCAACCGTAATTTCAAACCTTCGGCGATTGGACGGAGGTGGAAGTCGAGATTGTAGCTGACGTGCGCAGCCGAACCGCCGAGACGGGCGATGGACTGCTTCGCTATATGTCCGCCTGTTCTATCCGCGCCACAGTCGGAATAGACCCAAGCAGAGACCGAGACGTCATCTGCGATTGATTGACCGATATACTTGTATGAGTAATCGAGCGAAGCATTTGCGTTTGCGGCCACTTTACCCACGCACAACTTCCCCTGTGCACCGCTACATACCGCTGTCGATCGAGGGTTCATCGCCCGTAATTGAGGCACATTCGTTTGACCGTCAACAATGGGCGAGTCAGAGGTGAACACGCTGTGCTCACCCGGCAAATTACCGTCAAAGAGGAAATTCGCGACGAGTGACGGCTTGGATTCAAAAAACTCCCCCGTAACGGGACGAATGTCTGTTATCTCTCTCCCAGCATATCTGAAAGAGCCCTCCCCCCCGACTCTCATGTAACCAGCGCCAGGATCTGCGTCGACCACGTCGACCTTATCATACAGAATTCCGTCGATGTAGATGCACACATAGTCGGCGACTTCGGGAGGCACTGCATAAGACCACGTTAGCCGCATCTCGGATGAATTGCTGGCACACTCGCCGGCAGTAGTTTCGCGACCAGGCCTATTTGATGGGTATACCCTATCTTCAAATACGATGACTTCGCCTTGTCCGCATGCCTCAGTCGATAACTCAGCGTGCATGATGGAGTTCAAACTTAACGATAATCCATGAGCGCTTGAGATGTGATTCCATCGCTTTAACATGGTGACGTCGACGCTTTGCTTCTTCGCACCACTTAACATTTCTTGGAATGAAAGTTCGCCATCCATGGGAGCGACGTCGTATCGTCGAAAGAAAGCCTCCTTGGCTTGGTATAAAGCGACAGGATTAGTGCAATCGATCACAACAAACTCGTGTGAGCTGAGCATCAAGAATTTGACAATCTCTCTGTATGAATCGGCGACGTCATCTGTTCCCATCGGCATCGTCGGCGCACAACCAGTCGCCATCTCGAAAGTATGAAGGACGCCGTTCGCCACGGTGTTGGGTGCATCCTGGCCGTTTTCGGTCACAAAGGAGCAGCTGTACCGAATCTCGTAGCTACCAGGGACGATGGACGACGAATTGTCCGTCAAAGGAACTGACCTTGGGAAAAAGTCATCCCATCTTTTACACGGAAGAAAATCTCCAGCTGAATCATACGTGCACGCGCTCCCTTGCTTTTGTATATGCACCTTGCACCGAAGTCCCGCTGCATTGTTGATGGTATCGTCCGCTTTGGTGAGGAAGCAGTCGTTCGGATTGGCGCACGATGGATGTTCCACCTTGATGCGAAAATCATAAGTATACGACGGAACTCGCGCAACGGGATTCAAAATTCTCAAAATGGGTACCATATACTTTCCAGGCGGTGGCGGCGATGGTGGTGGTGGCGGCGGCGGCCAAGGGGGCTGAGGCGCCACAACCGACTTCACGAACAACGGGGAAAATATTCTCATGTACGAGTTCCAGACTCCGTCTTCGAGTAGTCTATCGTATCCGACACTTTCATCCGGACTGTCGTAACGCAAGTCAGAACTCGTCATCTGAACGAATCTATTGTGTTGCACGCAATTCAGCGCCACATTTCCATTGCCGGCGTCGACAAAACGAAACTTTTCACTATTCCAATCACCAGGAAGTTCAAAGTAGTTCCGCTCGGGTGAGGGATCGATCCTGCCTCCCATATAAATATGCAGACGCATGAATCGGTTGCGCGCCGTGTTATGAAGCGCGACGAGGTCGTTCCACGCGTTGGCTTCGTCAACAGCCACCACGCGAAATCGCTCAAGTTTCCAATCATAACGTAATTCGTTCCAAGCAACTTGCGCTGTGACCCCAAAATCAGTGTCCGAGCTCATTCGCACGAGTTTATTCTGCCAGATTCCGTTAATTGCGATGGTAGCGCCGTTCGGAGGTCTTACAAGAACGATTCGGAAACGCTCGGCGGGCCATGATGTCGCCGTAGGCAAATTTTGTTCTCCATAACCCGGCGGTGCGCAAAGAATGTTTCCGTGAGGGTCCATTTTCATGTAACGGTTATGCGCCACATTATAAAACGCAATTTTCCCATCTCCTCCGTACACGGCGCGCCATTTCGCGCTTTGCCAGCTCGCTGGAAGCTGCCGTTGACCTCTTGATTCCGAGCAGCTCATAGAACACGAATTGGAGGAAACTCGCATTATCAAGAACCTGTTTCTGTGCGGACTGTGCAAGGCGATGTCGCCTTTACCGGCGTCAACGATTGTCCACTTTTCGGATACCCAGGTTGACGGATAATGGTTCCATGCCAGCACTGGACTTGCAAATAAGTTCGATCCAGCACTCGCGAGGAATCGTTCGGCGTTAGCACTGTGCAGCGCTACGCGAGATCCCGGCGCGAGGAAGGGTGCGCCGTTTACTACTCGGAAGCGCTCGTGTAACCAGTCTTCTGGGAGCCTCGTCCTGTACGACATGTGAGTGGAAGACGCCATGGTGGCGTCAGTATTCACGCGGACGAAACGATTGAATTGTGCGTTGTGTAAAGCGATCTCACCATCGCCGGCGTCCACGACCCGAAAACGTTCGTAAGTAAAGTCCGCTGGTAGATTCCACCAATCGCGGTAGCTTCCGCCACGAATTCGGCCGTCGGGCCACATCTGAAGAAAACGATTGCGTCGAGTGCAATGCAGAGCGATTTCACCGTCTCCAGCGTCGACGACACGAAACTTCTCGTCTCTCCAGTCCCACGGCAAATCTTCCCAGCTCCTTGTGTCTGACGTCGTCACCGTGACAGTCGTCCCGCCGCTCGACGGCATTCGAACGTATCTGTTCATCCGTCCGTTATGTAGCGCAATTGACACGCCGATCGGTAGCCGCGTCATGACGATACGAAATCGGACAGTGTTGTGCGTGTACGAAATGTCTGTCTCCTTTTTCGATTCAGATATCGTCAAATCGTCGGTGGACGCGCGCATCTTGATGAAACGCTTGTATTGTTCGTTGTAGATGGCGATCTGACCACCGTCCGCGTCGACGACTCGAAAGCGCGCGTCCGTCCAATGTGGCCACGGAAATGCGTCCACGCCAGCGCTCGAGGTTCTTTTGAGTTTACCTTGAGCAGTCATGCGCAGAAAACCGTTGTGAGCGGCGTTATGAAACGCGACGAAACCTTCGCCGACGTCCACCACCGTGAATCGCGCCGCGCCCCAAGAAGCGTCTCGCGGCGCCGTATTCCAATTCGACGTTGCCGACTTTCGCGCGTTCCCGCCCGTCATCCACACGAACTTGTTCTCCGCGGCGTTGTGAATCATCACCTCCGCGCCGATCCACCACCGTTGCACGCCCGGACCCACGTTCGCCGCCGCGAACGTCACGTCTCGCGGCTCGCGCGCGTACCCCTCGGGATCATCCACCACCAGTCCGTTGCCCGCGATCGCTCTTCCCGCGCGTCCCAGCGCGACGCACACCAACGCGAGCGCGAGCTTGGCCAACGTTCGCGCGCGCCCTCGTCGGCGCGTGATCGTCGATCCCGCCGCGCGCATCGCGACGTTCGCGCGCGCGTCGTCGTCGTCGCGTTCGCGCGCGCGTCGTCGTCGTCGCGTCCGCGCGCGCGTCGTCGTCGTCGCGTCCGCGCGCGCGTCGTCGCGTCGTCGTCGCGTCGCCGTCGTCGTCGCGCGCGCGAATGACGAATCGCGCAGGGTGTTACGCGCCGCGTTCGGATTCTCGTTTACATCGTCCGCGCCGCGCGCGCCGAGCGAGGGCGCGGTCATCGACCGCGGTGGCGACGTCGTCGACGTCATTCCCACCGCGGCGTCACCCGCGCGCGCCTCGTCGCTCGGCGCGTCCGATCTCGCGCGCGTCGGCGCGCTCGGGACGCGCGGCGTCGTCGTCGTCGGTCGAAGCGATCGTCGCGCGACGACGCCGCCGTGGCGTCC
>Ga0255753_1001819_pt1 | contig 24497 bp, 25 predicted proteins | sample 041ome_10_FD_179953 | JGI IMG/M metagenome (GOLD analysis project Ga0255753, IMG submission 179953) | Coastal salt marsh microbial communities from the Groves Creek Marsh, Skidaway Island, Georgia - 041412US metaG (version 2) | ecosystem: Environmental > Aquatic > Marine > Intertidal zone > Salt... | reverse complement strand
GGTTAGGACTATTTTCCTAAGCAAAATTGTGTTCTTGGGTCTCTCGCCACTGCCTCGGACTACAACCTACGCGTTTCGTAAAGACCCGGGTCAGTGCCTCCGGGTTTGCGTAGCCTACATCCTTAGCCACAGCCTTAATTGGCACTCCGTGCATGATCCTTGATTGCGCGAGAGAGATCCGCCAATCTGTTAGGTATTCGTGTCTTGGTGAGATATTCATGTCGTTCATAAAGATCTTGAAGGTTGATTAATTAAGATTAAGAGCGACATATGATTTAAATTACTGATTTTATTAGCTTTATTTGCCTGCTATGCCGGCATTATAGCTTTATATATATTGATCGTTAGAGTGACCCAAGAGCAATAAATCTCTAGGGGCGCCCACAAAAACAGTGCCAACAACACCGAGACCCTGGTAAAAATCCTAGGGCACAGGCCTAAAAAAAATAATATGTTGTTACCTGCAAGGGAATTAAACGCAATAAATTTGTGCCATTACAAGTTGAAGCGCGGTTGGGTTGTGGGGTAAGAAATCGTGCGGAAAGACCTGAGGAGGCAGGAATTCAATGTGTGAATACTATGCGGGGGCTGACCCCATTCTGTATGAGTCACGGACTCGATCCATACGAATCGACGGTGTACTCACAAGCCTGCGGCTTGAGAATCTGGTCTGGGATACCCTTGCCAAAATGGCAGAAGCCGAGGGTTCTTCCACGAACAGTCTCATCGCCCAACTCTACAGAGAGGTTCTAAGTCGGCGTGGAGAGTGCCCAAACTTTGCATCCTTTCTTCGAGTAACAAGTCTTCGATACCTCAATTTAATGGCTGAACAAGGGACGGCCGCACGCGACCCAAAGTCATATTTATCCGTCGAGACAGCCGGTAATGGCGAGAAGTCAGAGCGTGCTTCGACGGCGTATGGAAATCAAAGGCTAACCTCTGTTGGGTGAACCATGACGATCATTACTGTGCATTTACGGACGATCCCACTTTTCTTGGCCTCCCTGGTCCTCTGTTGCTTTTCCAGCGTCGCCCAAGCAGCTGAGATTGACGGAGGAAAGCTCTTTAAAAATGCATGTCAGACATGTCACTCTGCGCAAGCAGGCGAGCCTCATCGACAAGGCCCAAACTTATTCGGAATATTTGAACGCCTGTCAGGCCAGGCTCCCGGGTTTCAATACTCTGCAGCTCTATCGTCTGCGAATTTGGTTTGGACAGAGGAAAACCTAGAGAGCTGGTTAGCCGACCCCCAGGGGCTAATCCCCGGCAATGTCATGGCGTACGTTCAGAGGAACCCCGATAGGCGTAAGGCGCTAATTGACTATCTTAAGACCCTCAAATAACAGCCAAGGAGAAAGTTGAGCATGGCCAAAGCTATTCACACAATGATTCGGGTGCTGGATACCGATCGATCTGTCGACTTCTACAAGACGGCTTTTAATCTTGAGCCTTCACACATTCTGGACTACCCCGATTTTAAGCTGACGTATCTACGAAACAAAGAAAATGACTTCGAGATCGAACTAACGGAAAACAAAGGGCGGACTGAACCCTACGACCAAGGTAACGCTTACGGACATCTTGCAGTCTGCGTCGAGGAACTTGAAGCAGAGCACGCTCGCTTAAAAGGAGCAGGCTTGACAACTGGTGATCTGAAAACCATGAAATATAACGATGAAGTTGCCGCAAGATTCTTTTTTGTAACCGATCCTGATGGTTACAAAATTGAAGTTCTAGAAAAGAAGGGGCACTACGTCTAGTAACTATGGTCACCCCACTAAGTACCTATCCAACTTCCTTAACGCAGTAGTCAAAATTAATTTAAGAGCAAATAAGCACAAACAAGGAGACAGGCAATGGAACAAATACTCAATTTCCATCAACCCCAACGCAGGACATTCATTCAAACGAGTGTTGCTGCTTCAGTGAGCCTTGCAGTATTTGGTCTCGTCAATCAGTCTGAGGCATGGGCGCTCGAAGTTAAGGCTCTAAGTCCGAGCGAGGCAAAGACAATGCTTCAACTTTGCCGAGATATTTACCCTCACGATCGTATTGGGGATGAATTCTATGCCGTCGCAGTCAAAGGGATCGACAGCAAGGCTCAAAAAGACAGCAAATTCAAAAAGCAATTAACTGACGGCTTAAAAGACCTTGACGCCCGGGCGCAAAAAGGCTTCAAAAAAGCCTACGTGAATGTCGGTTGGGAAATTGAGCGCAATAAAGTTCTTCAACAGATTGAGAATACGGCATTTTTTCAGTCTATTCGGGGGGATCTCGTTGTAAGCCTCTACAACCAAGAGGGCGTATGGCCAGTCTTCGGCTACGAAGGCGAAAGTGCCTCAAAAGGTGGCTATATCAACCGCGGCTTTAACGATCTTAAGTGGCTTTAAGCGTCACTTGACGTTCTATAAAAAATGAATTTGACGTAATGCGTCATCCCAATTGCTGGAGATAACAAATGGCTAATAAATTCGACTTAAACGATGACAGCGTCGCTGTCGTTATTGGATCTGGAGCTGGCGGAGGTACTCTGGCTACCGAACTCGCTCTTAAGGGTGTCAAGGTGGTATGCCTCGAGGCAGGCGGTAGACATGAGATCGAGGATTTCATTAACGATGAATGGGCCTCCTTTGGTCAACTCGCATGGACAGACATGCGAATGACCTCGGGATCGTGGCGTGTTTCTAAAAACTTCCCCAATCTTCCCGCCTGGATCGTTAAATCAGTGGGAGGATCAACAGTTCACTGGGCGGGCGCCTCCATTCGCTTCCAGGAGCACGAGTTCAAGACTCGCACCGTCTACGGAGAAGTCAAAGGAGCGAACCTTCTGGACTGGCCCGTGACTCTTAAAGAAATGGAGCCCTGGTATGCCAAGGCAGAGGATCGCATGGGCGTAACCCGAACAAATGGCATTCCCGGACTTCCAGGAAACAACAATTACAAGGTCCTTGAGGCTGGCGCAAAAAAGCTTGGCTACAAAGAGGTGCACACTGGACGTATGGCTATTAATAGCCAGCCGAGAGATGGGCGCGGAGCATGCCAACAAATCGGCTTCTGCTTTCAAGGGTGTAAATCAGGTGCCAAATGGTCTACTCTTTATGCGGAAATTCCAAAAGGCGAGAAAACTGGAAATCTTGAGGTTCGCACCAATTGCCATGTCTACAAGATCGAACACGACAACTCTGGCAAAGTCACGGGCGTCGTCTATTTCGACAAGGATGGAAAGTCTCAGAGACAGAAGGCGCGTCTTGTTGCTGTTGCTGGAAACTCGATAGAGAGCCCTCGCCTGCTTTTATTGTCTGCCTCCGGGAAATATCCCAAAGGGCTAGCTAACTCCTCGGATCAAGTTGGCCGCAATTACATGCGACACATGACGGGTTCAGTCTATGCAACCTTTGCTAATCCGGTTCGCATGTGGCGTGGGACAACTATGGCTGGAATTGTTCAGGATGAGTCTATTCATGATCCGAAGCGAGGGTTTGTTGGTGGCTACGAAATGGAAACCCTCTCGCTTGGCATCCCCTTTATGGCGGCGTTTTTAGACCCCGGTTCGTGGGGGCGTGAATTCACTACAGCCCTTGATGCCTATGAGTACATGGCGGGTATGTGGCTGGTCGGAGAGGATATGCCTCAGGCAAGTAATCGCGTTACTCTGCACGGAAAAGTCAAAGACAAGCATGGCCTTCCCGTTCCCAATGTCAACTTTGATGACCATGCAAACGACCTTGCAATGCGAGACCATGCCTACGAAAGGGGAGTTGCCATATACGAAGCTGCTGGAGCAACCCGAGTATTCCCTACAGCACCGTATCCTTCAACCCACAATCTTGGGACATGCCGGATGTCGAAAAGGCCTGAGGACGGTGTCGTGAATGCCTATGGCCGGACACATGACATTAAAAATCTTTTTGTTTCCGATGGTAGCCAGTTCACCACTGGAGGCGCAGAGAACCCCACGCTTACAATAGTGGCGCTTGCCCTTCGTCAGGCGGATCATATTGTGGGACTTATGACCAAGCGCGAAATTTAGACTGCATACCAAAGGGTCACAAATCCCCCGGGGTCTGCTTTGAACCGGGGGATTTTTTATGGAGATAAGGCGCTATGAAATATCTGCACACTATGGTTCGAGTCACCGATCTTGAGAAGTCACTTAACTTTTATTGCAATGCCCTTGGGCTTAGGGAAATTCGAAGAAAAGACGTTCCCGCCGGTCGATTCACACTTGTCTTTTTAGGCGCCCCCGAAAACCCAGAGAGCCAGATTGAACTGACATACAACTGGGATCCTGAGCAATACACGGGTGGTCGTAACTTTGGGCATGTTGCCTATGCGGTGGACAACATATACGAATCTTGTCAGCGCCTCATGGACTCCGGCGTGACGATCAATCGCCCACCAAGAGATGGATATATGGCGTTCGTTCGGTCGCCAGACAATATTTCTATTGAACTGCTTCAAAAAGGGGAGCCACTTAGCCCAAAAGAGCCTTGGGCAAGCATGTCTAATCAAGGTGCGTGGTAAGGAAATTAGGGAAAACACATTGAGTACGCCCCCAAGCAAAGCCCCGGAAATAGAGGCCGAGGCCATCATTGTTGCCGAACTGCCTGGATCCTTACCTTTGGGCGGTGTTGTTCCTAACACCCCAATTTTTGCCTTCTCTAACCCACCGGCCTGGCTAAAGCCTGACTCTGCATTTAATCCATCCAGAGTCTCGCGCGAAGAAATCGACTGTGACGGAGCTTTAACCTTTCTATTGCGCAATGTCGTAACAACTCACGAGGCAGAGTTGCTTATCAAAGCCAGTGAATTTTTTGGATTTCGAGAGGAAGCACCCGGAATCTCTACGCCCCCGGGAATGCGAATGAATAAATCGGTTCACTGGATAGCACCAGAAAGCTTTTTAGCCACTCTTTTTAGCCGCATTCATCACCTTCTTCCTAAGACCATCGACGGACGAAAACTTGCGAATCAGCTAAGTCACCGACTAAATATCTACAAATACGATCAGGGTGATGTTTTTAATCGTCACATAGACGGAGATTGGCCTGGCTATGGTCTGTCTGACGATGGTCGATCTATGGTGCAATGGCTAGAAGTGCATTCGTGCCTATCAATGCTTCTTTATTTAAACGGGGTCGAGAACGGAGTTGAAGGTGGTGCCACCAGACTATTCGGTCGCAGTGGAACCGTTATTGACATCTCCCCAAAAGTTGGCGATGCCCTATTTTTTAGACATGGTTTTTCTCCGGAATCTGTTATGCACTCGGGGCAACGGGTAACAGGTCAGGTCCCTAAATATCTTGCTCGAATTAATGTCCTTTATCAGTCAACAAGATAAAAAGCGCCCAGCGGGATTGGTCTGCAGCTGCGACTGAGCTGGGGCGGTGGGTCAGGCTTCGGCAACCAGCTATACCTCCAGTCGGGAGAGGCTTTTCGATCCAGCCCCGGGCCCGACCACCACGTTTATATCAGCGCAGAGCGGGCAATTAAAGACAACCCTGAGTTCAGCGACCAGCAGGTTGAGGCCGCTCGTTTAACCAAGCCAAACGGCGCGGCTTACTACCCGCTCAAGACTCAGAACATCGACGACATGGTGAGCGTGCTCATATGGTGTAAGCAATTCAAGGAGTACATTGGCTTTGCGGACTTGGTAGCCCAAAAGTAACAGCGCTTATGTTGCTGGCATTGCTTGAATGGAATCGGGCGCCATTGGAGGTGTTGATTCTATTGTTTAGTAACAAAGACGAGAGTCAACGCTCCCACGGCCTCGGTCTGCGCTTGGCTTGTAGCTCCTGTATGGCCATTTCACCCATCAGTGGTGCAGCGTAAAACCTATCGATCATCTCGGGGCTGGTGCGGGCATTTCTCGCTAGCTTGAGCGTGTCGATGCTGGCGCCATAGAGCAGTCTAAACATAATTGAACTGTGTCTCAGGCTGTAGATGGTCCTGGGCTCACCTTGTGGTGACATCTTGATACCTAAGAGGTCCAGTAAGGCATCGAACTGATGCTGCAGAAGCTTTAGGGCTCGATCCCGCTGCTTAGCTCCAAACTCGGGCATGAACACATAGTCTTCTGGTCCAGCGAGTTCGCGTTTCTCGTTGTAGGCTCGCATGCGCTCGTAGACCCTCACTGCCCAAGGCATGGTCGTGATGGGGAACTTATGGCCTTTACTTGGCGGGAGACTAAGCCTCAGGTACTTCCATTCTCCCTTTATCACATCCACATGCTTGTGCTGCATGTTCTTCAAGTCTGTGGGGCGGATGTAGCTGTTGACCATGAACACGATCATCTCCCGCAGATCTGGGGTAATTTTCACGCTGCGACGCTTTTCTCCTCCTCGGTTGTGACCCTTGAGTAAATGGTGGTAGACGACGTTGCCTTGATCGTCAGTAGCTCTGACTCTCTCCACAGTCTTACCTACGATCTTCCTTGCGTACTTGTACATGGCCTTGTACTCGTAGATTTTGAACCAGCCACGAGGTCGATCGTCCACTCCAACCTTGGGAAACTCGGGAACGTGGTGAATCCACTTTTTGCGCGCTGCATGGATAAGTACAGCTCTTACTAGGCCCATGTAGGCGGATATGGTGGAGACACTGAGCTTTTTAGCTTCTTTTGAGAGGTCACTAAGAAACCCATCTAAGGCCAAGGGTTCTGTGTCTTCTCGCTGGATCTTCCAGCGAACAGCCTTACCTGATTCGTAGTTGGGCTCGTAGATCGCATCGGCCAATGCAATCGCAAATTGACGCTTTCTCCAAGGCATGCGATAGCTTGGCTTTTCTGCCACGGTTTCGGATCGGGCGTTGTAGGTTCGCTTGCCAATATTGGTGTCCTTAGACCAGTGCGGAATAAGTCCGAAGCGAGCGAGCTCGCAACAAACGTTCCCACTTGCGTTTAGTCGAACGATCGGGGCCGCATAGCCAGGAAAGGCTTCCTCAGGAAAAGGGGCATCGGGGAGATCTACTCTGTGTTCGACACCTTGCTCTACAACGCCGAAGGCGAGATCACCGAATGTGTGCGCGGCAACATCGCCGCGCTCATCGACGGTCAATGGCTCACACCGGCCTTGCACCGCGGCTTGTTGCCCGGTATTGGTCGCACCATCGCTTTGCAAGAGGGGCGAGTGAGAGAAGCGGTGATCCGCCGTGAAGATGCCCACCGCGTGCAGGCTTGGACATTCCTCAACAGCCCGCGGGGCTGGTTACCGGTGACGGTTCATTTGTCGACTGGTTTCCATGAACATCTCGTAGAGCTCTGAGGCGATAGGGGTCAGTTGAACGGAGCGGCGCTTGATCAACCCCATTTTTCGTTTCACAACGGGATCGATCAAAGGAACGCTGACCAGCAAGGGGTGTCCCTTCTTGGGCATGGCCATTGCTGGCACTGCGGCCACGCCAAGTCCGGCTTCGACCAGACCAATCATGGTTGTTCCGTGTTGGGTTTCGTACATGCTTTGAGGCTGCTTGCTTAGACCAGCCAACGCTTGATCCAACAACACTCGGTTACCCGAAGCTTTGCTGACTGAGATGTAGTCGAACTCAGCCAAATCACGCCAACAAACGGATTTTTGTCTGGCCAAAGGGTGATCTTTGCGACATGCGGCCACGAATTGGTCCTCAAGGATAGGGGTGAATTCGATGTCGTTTTCTAGAGATCCAGTGAAATTCAAACCAAAATCGGCTTCGCCTCCTGATACTGCAATCAAAACATGGTTGGCACTGTCGTCGATGATGCGAACCCGGGTTTTGGGATACCGAGCGTGAAATTCTTTGATCACACCCGATGCAAAGTAGTTCACGGCCGATGGCACACAGGCGATGGTCACTTCACCCATCCGAGTGGCTGCCACACCTCTGATGTTGAGCAACGTCACATCCAAAGCATCTAGGATTTGACGTAACTGTTTATCAAAATCTCTGCCGACGCTGGTCAGGTTCACTTTGCGCGTGGTTCGTTCCAGCAGTTGTGTGCCCAATGCGCTTTCGAGTTTTTCGATCCGTCGGCTGAAGGCGGGTTGCGACAAATGAATGGATTCGGCAGCTTTCCGAAAGTTGCCAAGCTCAGCAACCGCACGAAAAGCAATCAAGTCGTTGATGTCGAAGTTCATGTAGGTGTTAACCCCGAATATTGATGCGCCAAGTGGATCAATCGATTCTAAATCTGCAATTTACTTTATGGCAAGTGAGTTGGAACATGCCAGTACACGTTGCCCATGCAGGTGTTTGTTTTGCTCATCTCAAAGATTTCAACCTTCCACAGGAGACAACCATGAATCACAACTTGAATCGTCGAAATTTTGGCCGTACCGCACTTCAGTTGGCGGCTTTGACGCTGGCCTTATCGGGAACCCATCTGGCACACGCCCAAGATGTCAACTTCGCTGGAAAAACAGTCGAGTGGGTGATTCCTTTTGGTGTGGGGGGTGGCTCGGATACGTGGGCTCGTTTCAATGCGCCCTTCCTGTCCAAATATTTGCCTGGAAACCCGAACGTTGTGGTTAAAAATGCACCTGGTGGAGGATCCATCACAGGTGCCAATCAGTATGCGGCGAATGCAAAGCCCGATGGCCTGAGCTTGTTGGGCACATCCGGTTCGACCCAGTTCCCTTATTTGTTGGGTGACCCTCGTGTGAGTTACGACTACAAGAATTGGGAAGTGGTGATGGCTTCTCCAACCGGAGGGGTGGCCTATTTGAGTTCGAAGTTTGGCGTCAAGTCGGTCAAAGAATTGAGCAAAGTCAAAGGTCAAAAGTTGGTCTACGGTAGCCAAGGTGCGACCTCATTGGATTTGGTGCCTTTGCTCGCTTTTCGTATGCTGGGTTTGGATGTTCAGCACGTGTTTGGCATGAAAAGCCGCGGTGCAGGGCGATTGGCATTTGAGCGCGGTGAAGCCACCATCGACTACCAAACCAGCTCCGCCTACATCAAGAACTCTATTCCCTTGGTGAAAGAGGGGAAGGCGGTTCCCTTGTTCAGTTGGGGTGTAACCGATGACAACGGCAACATTGTTCGCGACCCGGCATTCCCAGAGTTGCCGCACATTGCCGAGGCCCTTCAGCAGGTTACTGGCAAAGTACCTTCTGGCCAAGAGTGGGAAGCGTTCAAGTCATTCTTGATTGCTGGATTCCCTGCGCAGAAGCTGTTGGTCTTGCCCAAGCAAACCCCCAAGCCCATCGTGGAAGCATACCGAAAGGCAGTCCGTGACATGCGCAACGACCCTGAATACAAAGCAGGTGTAAAAAAAGTTTTGGGCGGTTACGACCAAGTGACCGACAAAGCGGCCGAATCTCTTTTTCGTGAGGCCACGACGATTGATCCAGCCGCTCGTGAATGGGTGCGAAATCACTTGGTCAAAAACTACAACGCCAATTTGCCTCAATGATGTTTTGACCTACGCCGCCTAAGTGATGCTCACTTGGGCGTCTTAATTTTTGAAGTGGGGTTCATCCATGTTGGAAACCATGCAAAGCGCCTTTTTGGGGCTCATGAACGTTCATCACCTAAGTTACATGCTTCTGGGCGTTGTGGTGGGCCTGGCCGTCGGGATCATGCCCGGTCTGGGTGGTATTGCCGGCATGTCTTTGCTCATGCCTTTCATGTATGGCATGGACTCCGTTTCTGCGATTGCGCTGCTGATCGGCATGGTGGCGGTGATCCCGACCGGTGACACCTTCACCTCGGTGCTGATGGGCATCCCTGGCTCCAGCGCTAGTCAGGCCACGGTTCTGGATGGTTATCCTTTGGCCAAGCAAGGTCAAGCCGCTCGGGCTCTGAGTGCCGCCTTCACCTCATCGCTGTTGGGTGGTGTATTTGGTGCCGTGATGCTGACGGGGTTCGTGTTGGTCGCCAAACCCATCATCTTGTTGTTCTCGACCGCTGAGCTCTTCATGTTCGCGTTACTGGGGCTTTCGGTGGTTGGTGTATTGGCCGGAGGCAGCATTGTGCGTGGTGTGGCGGCCTGTGGTCTAGGCATCATGTTTGGCGCCATTGGTGCCGCTCCCGCGACTGGTGAAAGCCGCTTTGACCTGAATCTGGATTATTTGCAGGACGGCATACCACTGGCTGTCATGGGTCTGGGCCTTTTTGCCATTCCCGAGATGGCCGAGCTGATTCGTCGGCAAAGCTCGATCGCTTCAGGGTCGACTATGGGTTCGGGCTGGCTCCAAGGTGCAAAAGACACCTTTCGCCACTGGTTCCTTGTGCTTCGTTGCTCTACCTTGGGCACCTTCATTGGCGCCATTCCTGGTCTAGGTGGGGGTGTGGTCGACTGGATCGCTTATGGGCATGTGGTGCAGTCAAACAAAGACACCGCGCAATTTGGCAAGGGTGACATCCGTGGGGTCATTGCACCCGAATCTGCCAACAACGCGCTCCAGGGCGGCGCTTTGATGCCGACCTTGCTGTTCGGTATCCCAGGTTCCGGCTCCATGGCTGTGTTTTTGGGCGGCATGGTGCTGCTGGGCATTCAGCCTGGTCCCAGCATGGTAACCACCGATTTGGGCTTGACCTACACGATTGCCTGGACGCTTGCGATTGCCAGTGTGGTCGGTGCGCTCATTTGCTTCTTTCTGGCAGCGCCGATTTCCCGTTTGACATTCATCCCGTTCAACCTCATCGCGCCAGCGATGATCATGTTGATTTGTTTCGCTGCCTTCCAGGCGCGGCGTGACTTGACCGACCTGTTGCTGCTTTTTGGTCTGGGGATTCTGGGCGTTTTCCTGCGCCGTTTTGGTTGGCCTCGGCCAGCCTTCTTGATTGGCTTTGTGCTGTCGGGCCAGGTTGAGACTTACTTGTATCAAGCCGTCCAGTTCAACGGTTGGGGCTTTCTTACACGCCCTGGTGTGCTCATCATTGGCGCCTTGGCGATCGCATCGCTGATGATGGCGGTTCGCAGTCGTGTATCTGAAGATGGCTCGGTTGGCGTTGGTGCTCAAGCGAACGAGCAAGCGGCCACAACCCCAACAGGGGGTCTTTCGCGTGCCGAACGGATGCCGCAAATCGTTTTTGCCGTGCTGATGTTGATCGTTTTCGGTTATGGCGTGCTGAGCAGCTATCCCCTGTCGTTCCTCGGGGCGGTCTTCCCGCTGGCCACATCGGCTCTGATGCTGCTGTTCACGGGTTTCATTGTTTGGAGGCTGTGGAGTGGTGATACGGGCCATTCCACCCATTACGACCAAGAGTTGGCGGCCAAGGTCAAGGGCGAACACGACGGCAAAAGTGTTTGGCCGTCGGTGGCTTGGTTTGCCTTGTTGTTTGGTTTGACCACCTTGGTGGGCTTCATCCTGTCGTTGGCGATATTCATCACAGGCTTTCTGGTTTCACGAACCTCACTGGGCTGGGGTCGGAGCTTAGTCTACACAGTGGTGTGTATTGGGTTCATGTCCACCGTCGGTCATTACATGACCCTGGATTTCCCATCGGGTCTGTTGCAGCGCATGGTCGAGCTGCCTTGGCCATTGAAGTGATGCACAAGCCCGAAGCCACCAAGATTTTCTGGAGTTGATATGAGCGAAAAACCCACGGAGTTGTCGGCCTGGATCGGCCGTCAAGAAACTGTGCGTGACAGCATCGGCGCGACGCCTTTCAAAGCGCTGAACGCCACACTTGATCACGCTGCGATGCAGGTGTCGGACGGCACCGCTTTGCCGCCCTTGTGGCATTGGCTGTATTTTCTGCCGCTGCACCGCCAAAGCGAGATCGGCGCCGACGGCCACGCCAAGCGCGGCGGTTTTTTACCGCCCGTCGCGTTGCCACGGCGCATGTGGGCCGGCAGCCAGTTTGAGTTCCGCTCGCCGGTGCGGGTGGGCGATGTGGTGGAGCGCACCTCCACCATTGCCAACGTGAGCGAAAAAGAAGGGCGCACCGGCAATCTGGTGTTTGTGAAGGTGCGCCACGAGTTGCGCTGCAACGGGGCAGTTGATCCAGCGCTGGTGGAGTTTCACGACATCGTCTACCGCGAGGCCAAACAGCCCGGCGATATTGAGCCACCGCCGCAAACCGCGTCCACCGACGCCGTGTGGCAGCGCGAGATCGTGTCCGACGACGTGCTGCTGTTTCGCTACAGCGCACTGACCTTCAACGGGCACCGCATCCACTACGACCGTAAGTACGTGACCGAGGTCGAGGGCTACCCCGGCCTGATCGTGCACGGGCCCCTGATTGCGACCTTGTTGATGGACCTGGTGCGCCGCGAAATGCCGGGTGCCGAGGTGGCGAGTTTCAGCTTCAAGGCGGTGCGCCCCACCTTTGATTTGCACCCGTTCAAGGTCAACGGGGCGCCGCAAGCCGACGGCAAGACGGTTCGCTTGTGGGCCCAGGACCATGAGGGGTGGTTGACCATGGACGCGATCGCGACCGTGCGCTGAGAGGAGCCACCATGCAACCCTTAAAAGGCATCACCGTTGTCACCCTGGAGCATGCGATTGCGGCGCCGTTTGCGACCCGCCAGCTCGCCGATTTGGGGGCGCGTGTCATCAAGGTCGAGCGCCCCAGTGTGGGTGACTTTGCGCGCGGTTACGACACCCGGGTACGCGGCATCGCCTCGCACTTTGTCTGGACCAATCGCAGCAAGGAAAGCCTGACGCTCGATGTGAAACACCCCGAGGCCCAGCGCATTTTGCAGACCATCATTACAGAGAAGGCCGATGTGTTGGTGCAAAACCTGGCGCCGGGTGCGGCCGCGCGGCTGGGTTTGTCCTACGCCGACCTCAAGGCGGTTAAGCCCGACATCATCGTGTGCGATATCTCGGGTTATGGCAACAACGGGCCGTACCGCGACAAAAAGGCCTACGACCTGTTGATTCAGAGTGAGGCGGGTTTTGTGTCGGTCACCGGCACCTCAGACACCCCCTCCAAAGCCGGCCCGTCAATCGCCGACATCGCCGCTGGCATGTATGCCTACACCAACATCCTCGCGGCGCTGCTGCACCGCCAACAAACCGGTGAAGGTCAGCACATCGACATCTCCATGCTCGAAGCGCTGACCGAGTGGATGGGGTATCCGCTCTATTACAGCCTCGATGGCGCCGAGCCGCCCCCACGCACCGGTGCTAGCCACGCCACCATTTATCCCTACGGTCCCTTTCCCTCCGGCGATGGCAAAACCGTCATGCTGGGCTTGCAGAACGAGCGCGAATGGAAAGCGTTTTGCGCCCAGGTGCTGCTGCAGCCCGAATTGGCCGAAGACCCGCGCTACGCCAGCAACCCCAAACGGGTGGCCGCACGCACCGAGCTCTATAAGACTATTGTGGAAGCCTTTGCCGATTTGACGGCGGCCGAAGTGGTGCAGCGCCTCGAGGTGGCCCAGATCGCCAACGCCCAGGTCAACAGCATGGCCGAGGTATGGGCCCATCCGCAGCTGCAGGCGCGCGGTCGCTGGACCACGGTCGAGACCTCGGTTGGCTCCGTGCCGGCGCTCACGCCCCCGGGTTCTTGGAGCCTTGCGCCACCGCGCATGCAGGCGGTACCCGCGCTCGGCGAACACACCAGTACGATCTTGCGCGATCTGGGCTACAGCGACGAGGCGGTGGCCAGCCTGCGCGAGCAGGGGGTGGTGTGACACCACTGACCTATTTGTTTGTGCCAGGCAACCGGCCCGAACGGTTTGCCAAGGCCTTGGCCAGCGGGGCTGATCGCGTCATCCTGGATCTAGAAGACGCGGTGGCGCCTTCCGAGAAGGCGCGCGCGCGCGCGGCCATCGGCGCCTGGCTGGCGTCTTCTGATACCAAGCAACGTACCCGTGTGCTGGTGCGAATCAACGACGCACATAGCGCTTGGCACAGCGAGGACATGGCGTGGGTGCATGACCAGCCCCTGTCGGAGGTGATGCTCTCTAAATGCGAAAGCCCGGCCCAAGTGGCCGCGGTGCTGGCGCAGCTGCCGGCTGGCGCACGCGTGTTACCCCTCATGGAAACGGTGCGCGGCGTGCATGGCGCTGCCGCCGTCGCTGTCGCGCCCGGTGTGTCGCGTCTGGCGTTTGGTGCTATCGACTACCAGCTCGATCTGGATGTACCCAGTGGCAGTCCGGCGCTGGAGGCGGCCGCTGTGGCGCTGGTGGTGGCCTCGCGGCTGGCCGATCTACCCGCGCCGGTGGCCGGCGTCACCCCCGAACTGGGTGGGGATGCTGTGGCTGCCGACGCCGCACAGGCCCACCGTTTGGGCTTTGGCGCCAAGCTGTGCATTCACCCTCAGCAAATTGATCCAGCGCGCCAGGCTTTTGTGCCCAGCGCCGACGCGCAGGCCTGGGCCCGGCGCGTAGTCGACGCCTGGGAACACAGCCCCCACAGCGGTGCGGTGCAGGTCGACGCCCGCATGGTCGATAAACCGGTTTATCTGCGGGCTCGGAATTTATTGGCCCAGTTTTCTGTTTCTGTTTAACCCCACAACATAAAGAGGATTTCATGGCTTCAACCATTATCGACTCCCGCATCTTTGGCGACATCTTCAGCGACGCGCGCATGCGCCAGGTCTGGTCCGATGAAAACCGCACCGCCAAATACCTCGACATTGAGCGAGCTCTGGCCAAGGTGCAAGGCGAACTGGGCTTGATCCCGCAGGAAGCGGCCGACGAGATCGTTAAACACTGCGAGTTGTCTATGATCGACTGGGACAAGCTTAAGGCCAAGACCGAACAAATCGGTTACCCCATCATCGCGGTGGTCAACCAGATCAACGCCAACTGCCGCGACCGCTTGGGTGAGTACTGCCACTGGGGCGCCACCACCCAGGACATCACCGACACCGCCATGATTTTGCAGATGCGCGAAGGCCTGGCCCTGGTCGAGCAAGACCTGAGTGATATCGCCGACGCGCTGGCGGTGTTGGCCAAGACCCACCGCGACACCCCGATCATCGGCCGCTCCAATTTGCAACAGGCCACACCGATCACCTTTGGCTACAAGATGGCCAGCATCTTGGCCGGCATCGAGCGCCACCGCGAGCGCTTGCAGCAGCTCAAGCCCCGCGTTTTGATGGGCGAGTTTGGTGGCGCATCGGGCACCTTGTCCTCGCTCGAAAAAGGCGCCATGGAAACCCAGGCCGCGCTGATGAAAGAGTTGGGTCTGGCTCAGCCGCTCATCTCTTGGCACACCGTGCGCGACACGGTGGCCGAGGTTGGTGCGTTTCTGGGCTTGGTGGGGGGGTCGCTCGGCAAGATTGCGATGGACGTAAAGTTGCTGATGCAGACCGAGGTGGCCGAGGTGTTTGAACCCTTTGCCCCCGGCCGCGGCTCATCGTCCACCATGCCCCAAAAGCGCAACCCGATTTCTTGCCTCTACATCCACGCCAATATTTCGGTGGCGCGTCAACACGCCGCTGCGCTGATGGACGCGATGGTGGCTGACCACGAGCGCTCCACCGGTCCCTGGGAAATCGAATGGGTCTCGCTGCCTGAGATCTTCTGCCTGATGTCGGGCGCGCTCAAACAAACCAAGTTTGTGTTGCAAGGCCTGGAGGTGGACGCCGAGCGCATGCGTGCCAACATGGACATGACCAACGGCCTTGTGATGTCCGAGGCGGTGATGATGGGCCTGGGCCCGTATCTGGGCCGCGAGTACGCTCACGATTTGGTCTACGACCTGTGCCGTCAAGCGCTCAAAGAGAACCGCCCGCTCATCGATATTCTGGAAGCGCATCCCGAGATCAACCGTCACGTCGATCGCGCCCAGCTCGAATACCTCTGCAACCCCGTGCACCATGTTGGCCAAGCTGGTGTCATGGTCGATCGTGTGCTCGCGGCCCGAAAGCGAGGCTGAGAGGATGGTCGATGTGCTGGTGATCGGTGGCGGTAACGCGGCCCTGTGTGCCGCCTTGACCGCACGCGAGGCAGGCGCCTCGGTCATGGTGCTCGAGTCGGCGCCGAAGTTGTGGCGCGGTGGTAATTCGGCCCACACCCGCAACCTGCGCTGCATGCACGAGGCGCCAGAGGATGTGTTGGTCGACACCTACCCCGAAGAGGAATTCTGGCAGGACCTGCTCAAGGTCACCGGCGGGCTCACCAACGAGAAGTTGGCCCGACTGGTGATCCGCGACTCTAGCGTCTGCCGGCCTTGGATGCGCAGCCACGGCGTGCATTTCCAGCCCTCGCTATCGGGCGCTCTGCATACTGCGCGCACCAACGCTTTTTTTATGGGTGGGGGAAAGGCGCTGATAAACGCCTATTACCGCAGCGCCGAGAGCCTGGGCATCACCATTCGCTACGAATCCCCGGTGGACCGCATCGAACTCGACCAAGGCCGCTTTGTGGCCGCCTATGTCGGTGATGAGCGCATCACCGCGTGCAGCTGTGTGCTGGCGGCTGGGGGATTTGAGTCCAACCGTGAATGGTTACGAGAAGCTTGGGGTGTCAATGAGCGTGGCGAAAGCCCGTCGGACAATTTCCTGATCCGTGGGACGCGTTTTAACCAAGGCGTGCTCCTGCGCCACCTGCTGCAGGACCACGGTGCCGACGCCATCGGCGATCCGACCCAGGCCCATATGGTCGCCATTGATGCGCGTGCGCCACTCTACGACGGTGGAATCTGCACCCGCATCGACTGCGTGTCTTTGGGCGTGGTGGTCAACCGAGAAGCGCGTCGCTTCTACGACGAGGGTGAGGACTTCTGGCCCAAGCGTTACGCCATTTGGGGGCGGTTGGTGGCCCAGCAGCCAGGCCAGGTCGGCTATTCCATCATCGACGCCAAGGCCATTGGCCGGTTCATGCCGCCGGTGTTTCCCGGTGTCAAAGCCAATACCTTGCCCGAACTCGCCCAGCAACTCGGACTCGACGTGCCCACTTTCATGCAAACCCTCAACGACTACAACCAAGCCTGCCGGCTAGGCACTTTTGACCATACCGCGCTCGACGACTGTCACACCGATGGTGTGAGCCCGGCCAAGACCCATTGGGCGCGCCCAATCGACACCGCACCGTTTTACGCCTATGCGCTACGGCCGGGTGTCACCTTCACTTACCTGAGCTTGAAGACGGACGATACCGCTGCGGTGTACTTTGGAGGCCAGCCCAGTGCTAACCTGTTTGTGGCTGGCGAAATGATGGCCGGCAACGTGCTGGGCAAAGGCTACACCGCGGGTGTCGGCATGTCGATTGGCACCACCTTTGGCCGCATTGCCGGCCGCGAAGCAGCCCGTTCCTTGCAAGTTCAGGAGGCCGTCCATGACCGCGCTTGAATCCTTGGTCAATGACGCTCGGGCGTTGGCAGACGGCGAATCGGTCACGGGACCCGAGAGTGAAGTAGCGCGTCAGCTGGCGATCTGCAACGCCTGCCGCTATTGCGAAGGCTTTTGTGCGGTGTTCCCCGCCATGACACGGCGGCTCGAATTTCCCACCGCCGACGTGCACTACCTGGCCAATCTGTGCCACAACTGCGGCGCTTGCCTGCACGCTTGCCAGTACGCGCCGCCGCACGAATTCGCGGTGAACGTGCCCAAGGCCATGGCCGAGGTTCGTCGCGAGACCTACATCACCTACGCTTGGCCCCAGCCGCTGGGCGTCTTGTACAAGCGCAATGGTCTGGCGGTCTCGCTGGCCCTGGCGGCGGCGCTGAGCCTCTTCTTGGTACTGGCCTTGGCCTTCAACGGCACTCTCTGGGGCGGTGACTTGCAGGGCGACTTCTACCGCCTGTTTCCGCACAACTTGCTGGTGGCCATGTTCCTGCCGGTCTTTGCCTGGGTGGTTTTAGCATTGGGCTTTGGGGTGACGCGTTTCCTGAGCGACGTTGGCCCAGTTACCAGCGCCCAAGCTGCCACGTCGCGCGATCTGTCTGGTGCGGCCTACGACGCGCTGACGCTCAAATACCTTGACGGTGGCCACGGCGATGGTTGCCACAACGAGGACGACGCCTACACCTTGAGCCGCAGGCGCGCCCACCACCTGACCTTTTACGGCTTCTTGTTGTGTTTTGTCGCGACCAGCTTGGGCACGGTCTATCACTATGTGTTCGGTTGGGTGGCACCCTACGACCTGCCGAGCCTGCCCAAGGTGCTGGGCGCGGTCGGTGGCATCAGCCTGCTGCTGGGCACCGCGGGTCTGTTCCGCCTGAAATGGCACCGCCACCCCTTGCACGGCGACGCCGCGCAGGCGCCGATGGACTACGGTTTTATCGCGCTGCTGTTTCTGACCAGCCTGACCGGTTTGTTGCTGTGGTGGCTGCGCGGCACCGACGCACTGGCGCTGATGCTGGCGCTGCACCTCGGTTTGGTGATGGCGCTGTTTACTACTTTGCCTTATGGCAAGTTCGCCCATGGTGTGTTCCGCAGCGCGGCGCTGCTGCGCTGGGCGGTGGAGCGGCGCCAACCCAACCCGATCGGCATCGGCGACGACTGAACTTTGTGAAAGACGCGCTGTGAGCCTGTCCATCCCTTGTGTGCTGATGCGCGCGGGCCCGTCCCGTGGCCCGTTTTTCTTGAGCGACTGGCTGCCGCAGGACGAGACCGACCGCAACCAAGCCTTGATCGGCGCCATCGGTGCCAGCGATCCACTGCAGCTCGATGGCCTGGGGGGTGGCAGCACGCTCAACAGCAAAGTCGCCATTGTCTCGCGCTCGTGCCTGCCCGATTGCGACCTGGACTACCTGTTTGCCCAGGTGGGCGTGGGCCACCAGTCGGTCGACACCCGACCCAACTGCGGCAATATGTTGGCCGGCGTGGCACCGCATGGACCACACCTTGAGTTCTGATGCCACCGTGGCCACACCGGCCTGCACACCACCGCGCAGCCTGCGCGAGCTGTTCTGGGGTTTCAGCATGCTCTCACTGCAAGGCTTTGGTGGCGTCATGGCGGTTACCCAGCGCGAACTCATTGAACGGCGTCGTTGGATGCCACTGGAGGCGTTTTTGGAAGATTGGGCGGTGGCGCAGGTGCTCCCAGGGCCCAATGTGGCCAACCTCGGGGTCATCATCGGCGACCGCTGCTTTGGCACCCGGGGCGCGATGGTGTGCCTCTTGGGTCTGTTTCTGTTTCCGCTGGTCATCGTGGGCCTGCTGGCGCTGGCCTTCACCAGCTTTCAACATGTGCCCATGGTGCAAGGCGCTTTGAACGGCATGGGCCTGGTGGTGGTGGCGCTGATTGTGACCACGGCGGTCAAGCTGGCGGTGGCCCTTCGCAGCCATGTGGGTGGCGTGTGGTTCTGTGTGCAGGCGGGTGGCGCCACCTTTGTGGCGATTGCGGTGTTGCGGCTGCCTTTGGTCTGGGTGCTGCTGGCGATTGGCAGTCTGTCCTGTGGCTGGACCTATCGGTGCATCGTGCGCCGCGTGGTGGCTGAAAGGTCAGACGCATGACTGCGCTGACCGCCAGCGATTGGCTCGGCCTCTGGCTGCATTTCAGCGTGTTGTCGCTGCTGTCGGTGGGCGGTGGCATCAGCGTGGTGCCCGATATGCACCGCTATTTGGTGGCCGAGCAGGGCTGGCTTACGCAGCAGCAGTTCACGTCTTCTGTTGCACTGGCACAGATCGCCCCTGGGCCCAATGTGCTGTTTGTGGCGCTCATGGGTTGGAACGTGGGTACCAACGCTGGCAGTGTGTACCTTGGGGCGCTGGGGGCGATGCTGTGTCTACTGGGGCTGGTGTTGCCCAGCTCTTTGCTGACGCTGCTGACCACGCGCTGGGCGCAGCGCAATCGGACACATCCCGGTGTGCGCGCTTTGAAGGCTGGTCTCACGCCGTTGGTGGTGGCTTTATTGGCGTCCACCGCTTGGCTGTTGTTAGCACCCAGCCTGACGGGTCGTACCGCGCTCGCTGCTGGCCTGTTCGTTTTGCTGGCCATTGGCGTTTTGTGGCGCACATCCCTTCATCTGCTGTGGGTGATGGGCGCTGGTGCGTTGGTCGGCGCCATGGGTTGGGTCTGAGCCATACCCTTACCAATATCATCGAATCCAGGAGACAAGCCCATGACAAACCACACCGACACTGTTACCTCCGATTGGCTGACCAGCCGCCCTCGACTCGTCGACGGGGTGCTGTATTTTCCGGTGAGCTACATGCGTGGTGGCACCTCCACCGGCGTGGTGTTGTGGGGGTCGCACCTAGCGCCTTTTGGTGAGCTGCGCGAAGAAATCATCCGCAAAATCATGGGTGTACCCGACAGTGGCGAGCGCAAAGGCAACAAACAGATCACCGGCCTGGGGCGTGGGCCCGCCACCAGTAATAAGGTGTTCATCGTCGAACCGGGCGATGGGGTACAGGCCGATTTCAACAGCACCCTGGCTCAGTTGGCGGCCGAAAAATCCGCCATCGATTGGGGTGTCAATTGCGGCAACATGTCGGCGGCCATTCCGATGTTCTTGCTCAACAACTGCTTGTTGCCAGCGGGCGATCCGGTCACCGAAGTCCGGGTGTTCAACACCAACACCTCGGTCGTCACCGACTGCCGGGTGCGCACACCCGGTGGCCGGCCGGTGATCCCGGCCGACACCGAGATTCCCGGGGTGTTCGGCGCGTTCCCTGGCGTGGAACTGAGCTTGCGCAACCCGGTGGGGGCCAAGACTGGGCGGCTCTTGCCCACCGGGCGTCTACGCGATGTGTTCGATGGCGTTGCGGTGAGCTGTGTGGACGTGGCGGTGCCGATGGTGATCTTGCGCGCCGACGCGCTGGGCCTGCGCGGCGACGAATCGGTGGCCAGCCTCAACGCCGACGAAGCGCTCAAGGCCCGCCTGCGCTCCATCTGGGTGCAAGCGGGCTTGGCCATGCGGCTCCAGCGCAAAGGGGTGCCCATGACCGCAGACGAACTCGCGGCCAGCGAAACGGTGCCCAAGGTCTGTTTGGTCTCGCCGCCGACCCAAGGCGGGCACATCTCAGCGCGCTACTTCACGCCGCAGGAATCGCACGCCTCGCTGGCCGTCACCGGTGGCTGCTGCTTGGCCACAGCTTGCTTGGTGCCAGGCACCACCGCGCATGAGGTGGCGCAGGGTCTGGCATCCTTGGTCATACAGGACAGCGAACGCGCCGTGGCTATGGAGAACCCCGCCGGCATTCTGCGGGCACGGGTGTATGGCCGGCTGCAAGGCGAGAGCGATTTCGCTTTTCCCTGGGTGGCTTACGAGCGCAATGCACAGCTCTTCATGGACGGCATGTTCCCCATCCACCGGCCGTCCGAAGCGCTGCAGGAAAAAGCCCGTGCGCTGGCATAAAAGCGCCGCGTTTGAAGTGCCACCCACTGAGACAACACCATGAAAATCGCCATTTTGGAAGACTACCAAGACGCCGTGCGTCGCCTGCCGTGTTTTTCGATGCTCAATGGCCATCAGGTGGACGTGTTCACCGAACCCATGGACGAAGACGCGATGGCTCAGCACCTGGCCGAGCACGAGGCGGTGGTACTGATCCGCGAGCGCACCCACATCACCGCCGCCTTGTTGGATCGGCTGCCGCGGCTGCGGCTGATTTCCCAGACCGGCAAGGTCAGCGGCAACGTCGACATGGCGGCCGCCGCACTGCGCGGTGTGACCGTCATGGAAGGAGTGGGCGATCCCACCGCACCGGCTGAGCTGAGCTGGGCCTTGCTGCTGGCGGCTTACCGGCGCATTCCGCAGTATGTGTCGGCGTTGCAGGCCGGCCACTGGCAGCGGGTGTCCATCGATGGGGTGCACAACACCATCGGCCGTGCGCTCAAAGGCGATGTGTTGGGCATCTGGGGCTACGGAAAAATCGGTCAGCGCATGGCCCGTTACGCCCAAGCCTTTGACATGCCGGTGCTGGTCTGGGGCCGCGAGCCCAGTCGCGCGCAAGCGCTGGCCGATGGTCACCGCGTGGCCGCGTCGAAAGAGGCGTTCTTTGCCGAGGCCGATGTGGTGACCCTGCACCTGCGGCTCAACGACGCCACCCGTGGCGTGGTCACCGCCAGCGACCTAGCGCGCATGAAACCCAGCGCTCTGTTGCTAAACACCAGCCGAGCTGAGCTGATCGAGCCCGGCGCGCTGCTTCGCGTTCTGCAAGAGGGGCGGCCTGGGTTCGTCGCGGTAGATGTGTTTGAGCAGGAGCCCTTGCCCGTCAGCGATCCCCTGCTGCAGCTGCCCAATGTGGTAGCCACACCCCATCTGGGTTATGTCGAGCAAAAGGGCTATGAGCTGTATTTCGCGGCCGCCTTGCGCAATGTGCTGGTATTTGTTGCGCAAGATAAGGCCTGAATGTTGTCAACACGTACGAATATGATGGGTCATGCCCCACCAATAAAATCACAGACTTACGTAACTTTTTTGGCATTCTCTAACAGAGAAACCTGTTAAGTTTCTCTTAGCAGGTTTTTGGTTGTCTAGATTTTGTGAATGAAACTGAGATCTATAGAAATTAGACTCAGCCTATGTCAACACACACCATCAAAGGTTATCCGAGTGTCTTGCGACTCTTCCGTCCCCCCGACAGTCGTTATTGGCATGTTCGCTTACCGAGATGTACTGTGGCTCAAAGAAGTCATTAGATGACAACCTATTTCACATGGCTAGATACATAGTTAAAGGGTGTTAATTTGCACTGAAACCTGACCCGGGATTTGCACTGAAAACTGACCCGCCCAGAGTAGGATCCACGCTCTCAAAACCCGGGTGAAGGCCAGCAAAGATGCACTAAAACGAGAGCAGGAATCCCAGCGTAGGCAGCGTGAAACCGAGCGGGCAAGGAAGGCTCTCGCAGCCCTAAACCCTGTGAGACCGGCCTAAAGAGCTGGGTTTGGTGGAGATCAATACGTAATTTCAGCGCCCCGTGTCTGGGGAGGAGAGGTATAGCTAAAATACTTTTGATCAAGACTCGCTCACTTATTGCGTATTGATACGTTACACGTTACATTACGTCCATGATTAAGTCGTTTAGGCACAAAGGCCTCGAGCGTTTTTTCATCCAGGGCTCAAAAAAGGGTATACAACCTAAGCATGCAACAAGATTGCGAATTCAATTGGCTGTATTAAACAATGCAAGGAGTGCCGCCGATGTGGCGCTGGCAAGTTGGCGACTGCATGCTCTGACCGGAAAGTTGGTTGGACACTTTTCAATAGCGGTGGATGAGAACTGGAGGCTGACGTTTAAATTCAATGGCGGCGACGTTGAGCTATTGGACTATCAGGACTATCACTAACAGGAGCAAGTGCCATGAGCAGAATGCATAACCCACCGCACCCCGGAGAAGTGCTTCGAGAGTGGATCCCAGAGGAAATGACAATCACAGAAGCAGCATCTGCACTCCATGTTGCCCGCGTCACCTTGAGCAAAATTCTGAATGGAAATGCCGGCATTTCGGCCGAGATGTCCCTGCGACTGGCAAAGTGGCTTGGCACCTCCCCAGACCTATGGATGGGACTCCAAGCCCAATACGACCTCTGGCAGGCGACGTCTGAGAGGAAGTTGCCCAAGATTGTTCCTTTGAAGCACGCGGCCTAGCTCAAGCCGAGAAAAAGGATCGCTTTGCTAGGCGCGCCTACGATTAGGGCCTACTCTTTTGTTGTCCTGTTTCCGGACATCGCACGAGCAGGGCCTGCTCGTGACCAGACCCTGATTTTTAGTAGGCAGCTGGCTCACCAGTTAATTACTTTTTAACTACAGGCACTAAGAAGTCGAATAAGCCACTGATTTCGAGAGGCTTTCTTTTTAAAGCTTGCGCGGCTAGTGTTCTTACATGCTGGACTACGATATTAATCAGTACGAAAGTACCCTAACGATCCGCCTTCATCATGCAGTTTCCGAAGCAGATGTGCTACTTCTTGTCCCGAAGGTCGACGACTATCTAGCCCATCACAAGCGCCTAGCTGGAGTGATGCTTATTTCCAGAGACTGGGCAGGCTGGGAGAGTTTTGCTGCGTTGAGAGCCACCTTAACGTTTCTGCGTGACCATCATCAGAAGATTAGTCGTATGGCGTTGGTTACTGACTCACTTCTTGCTGATCTCATTCCAATTTTTGCTGCTCGTTTTGTCAACACCACTATTCGGCATTTTCCTTATAACGAGGAGGCCAATGCCAAGATCTGGCTTGTGGGTTGAGCCTCGCTATCATCTGGTCGTGATATTAGGACTTTTAGATGTTTCATGTCGTGATCTTTTAGAGCGCTCAAGGTTTGAGAGGTCCACAGCCCACGAAATTCTGGGCTGCGGTTTTCTCGAGGGTAGTACTTATCGTTTTAGGGTGATGATTTTTGACCCCAGGGTAAGGTAAACGTATTGCTGCCCGTTCTCTACAAACTCCCTGAAAGGACTGCATCCAACTTTCGTGAAAGATCTCAGGGCGGGGGTGTTGGCGGTTTGTGTGGCCAAACCGATCCAGGTTACGCCCTGCGACCAGAGTTGTTCTATCACCAGAGTTAGCGCACGTGTGCCATGACCTTGGTAAAGGTACTTGGAATCGCCAATCATGATGTCGATATCTATCAATCCAGCCGGAAGATCGGATAGGCCCGCTTCAGACAGTTCGGCGGCTGTGGGCGTCTGCCAGCAGACAATCCCAATCGGTGTCGCGTGGTGAGAGATGATTCTCATGTCTTCTGGCTGGTGGGCCTGAAGTCCCTGATAGATTGTTGTA
>Ga0255753_1001806_pt1 | contig 24665 bp, 6 predicted proteins | sample 041ome_10_FD_179953 | JGI IMG/M metagenome (GOLD analysis project Ga0255753, IMG submission 179953) | Coastal salt marsh microbial communities from the Groves Creek Marsh, Skidaway Island, Georgia - 041412US metaG (version 2) | ecosystem: Environmental > Aquatic > Marine > Intertidal zone > Salt... | reverse complement strand
TACAAATATCCTTCATCGGCAACATCAACTCAATTAGAACCAACTACAACGGGTATCAAATATGCTGGTGATGTGGCAAGTAAATTAGTTGAGGGTAATGTATTCGTTACTGCATCTGATGAAAGATTAGCAGGTAATAGAGTTCTTTTAGATAACAAAGAGTTTATTTCAAGTGAAGTAATTCAATATGTATCTTCTTCTTGGAGTGATTTTGATTACAATGATGTTAAGTGTAAGAGAGATGTTGGATATATTCTAAATGCAGTTGCTACTGATTTCCTATATGGTGGAAATGAAAGAAGTAGAGAAGCGGGTAGATTCTATTATGAATATCCTTCTGAAGCAACTACCATTCAATTAAATCAAACTATTGATGGTATCAACTACGCAAGTTCATTAGCGAGAAAAGTAATGGAAAACGAAACGTTCGTTACTGCATCTGCTGAAGTATCTGCATCGGTTGCATTGTTGAGAACAAATAGAAGTTTCATCCAAAACGAAACTATCGAATTTATCTCATCTTCTTGGAGTAATGTAGTTTATAATGAAGATAAGTGTAGAAGAGATACGGGATATATTGTAGATGCAGCAGCAACTGATTTATTATATGGTGGTAATGAAAGAAGTGTAACCGCAGGATTGTACTATTGGAGGTACCCTTCAAGAGCAACAAATGCTGGTACTCCTTCAGAACAAAACCAATTAGACCCAACTGTAGATGGAATTAGATTCGCAAACGGAACTTCACAAAATGTGGTTCAGAACTTAGAGTACACAACTCCATCAACGGCAGTTCTTAATGGTATCCAATTATTAAGAGATAATACTACATTCATTCAGAAAGAAACAATCGCTTACTTATCATCTTCATGGAGTGAATTTGATTATAATGAAGTGAGTTGTTCTCGTGATTTAGGATATATCATTGATGCAGTGGCAACTGATATCAAATATGGTGGTAACGAAAGAGCAGTTCAAGCTGGTACTTTCTATTACTATATTCCTTCAATCGCAACAACGGAACAAAAACCACAAACAACTGATGGTATTGATTTCGCTAAAGGATTGGCAGAGAAAGTAATTAAACAAGACCAATTAGTTTTTGCACCATTCTTGAATAGAGAATCTGCAACTGCATTGAGAGCAGCTAAGAAAACTCTTCAAGGTAAGGCAATATCGTACACTAACGCAGCATTCCCTGATTTTGTGTACAATGAAGAAAAATGTTATAGAGATACAGGATTTATATTAGATGCTATTGCAACTGATTTAATCTACGGTGGTAATGAACGAAGTATTAGAGCAGCAGAATCTTACTACAATGGTGTGTATGGTGATGCATCTGCAGTAGTAAATGAACAAAAATACGAAACTGCTGAAACAAATAGGTACTTAAGAACTCAATTTCAATTTGTTGCAAGACAAGCACCAGTTGAAGAATTTGGTTCTCTGATAATTACTACTGGACACGATTTCTCTTATGCAGGTTCAGGCGTAACTTATAAAGCATTACCTCCTAACCAAGGTGGTGATGGTGTACCTGACCCAAATAAAGAAATTACAGAAATAGGTGGAGGTAGAGTATTCTTTACTTCGGGTAACGAACTTGGTGACTTTAGAATTGGTGCCGGTCTTGTGATTAATCAAGCAACGGGTACACTTCAGGGTAGAACATTCTCTCGTTCGTTGTTCTCGTTAGTAACACCATTCTCACTTGCACTACAAGATTAATAAAATTTAAAAGAAATATTTATATAGGATATGGCAGATGTATTTGTACCACTAAACTCATTTAAATCCGTTCTCACTACATTAACTGGTGATGAGGATATAGTGTACACCACTCCAAGTGGTGTATCTACGATTGTGCTATCCGCACAAATTACCAATACGGGAAATCAAAATCAACCTGTAACTATTCAAATGACATCCAATAGAGAGTTACCAGTACCTCAGGTAGCTGATATTGTAAATAGTGGTAGTTTTTTAAGTGCATCGGCTTTACTCACAAAGAATCAAACGTTTATCGAAAAAGAATCTGCAGCCTATATAGAATTTCAAAATAATTTAGAGTTAATTCCATTTAGTTTTACTTCATCATTTTTTGAAGGATACGTTAGAACTGCAATTGATGCTGTTGAACAAGATTTAATAGAAGGTGGTACTTTACAATCACGTAAAGCAGCACTATCTTATTACAATAAAAATGGAGAAATACTTATTCCAAGTGATTATTTTTCTTCTTCATTTGATGCTATTGATTATGCCAATCTTTTAGTTCAGCAAATACTTATAAATGAATCAGTAACGGGTTCTTCTGATGTAACTAGATTATATCAGACAGTAGTAACTCAATCAATAGATGATACGTATTTATCAGAAACGGGTTCGATATCGGCATCAACTGAATTGTTTCAAGCAATTTCTGATACGATTGGGAGTCCTGTTAGAGTTGAACAAGCACCTGTTGATTTAATTACAAACGTAACGATACCCGCGGGAGATTCTTTATCACCAATTGTTGCGGGTAAATTAGTACTTGAGCAAGAATTTTCACTAATTATTTCGGGTTCAACCGATTTAACTGTGATTTTATCAATTCTTGAAAGTGCAAACGAATAATTATATACTAATAACAGGTAATCAATGAGCCAATTACTAAGTGGAAAGGTAAAAGTAGTAAGACCTTCCGAAGTATCGGAAGACAGGTATGAGTTCCTCCGATTAGGAGAAGCTGAACCTAATCTTGGTGTACCTGAATCAGGAAGTATTGATTCGGGTTCTTTTGCACTTGTGGCTTCTGATGCGGATGGAAATCGTTTATTTGTAACTACTATTCAATTAGATGAAGTATCGGGTTCATTTAGTGGTTCTTTTGCCGGCGATGGTTCTCAATTAAATAATCTACCCGATGTTCAACAATTAAGAAGTGGTTCCGTATCTGCTTCAATCTCACCAAGTACAGGATTTTTAGTAAATGCATCTGCATCTATTGATGGTGATTTAGATTTAGATGGTACTGCTAGAATTACTGGTGATTTAATTGTTGATAATAGAATTGTGGCAAGAGAAATTCTTGTTGAGATTGTATCATCTTCAATTATTTTTTCAAGTGGTTCGAACAAATTTGGTGATGAGTTAACTGATAAACAAGAATTTACAGGTTCGGTTGATATAACTGGTTCTTTACGAGTTGATGGTGATACTGATATTACCGGAGCAGTTGGAATTGTTGGAAACACCGATGTAATTGGATTAGTAGGGATTGAAGGAAATACAATCGTAACAGGTTCTATATATGTATCTCAGAGTATAGAGGCCAAAGAATTTAGTGGTTCATTTAGTGGTAGTGGTGCTAACTTATTTGATATTCCTTTCTCTGCACTTACTGATAATTCTCCACTTATTGCAAGTGGAGCAGTTACTGCATCAACTGAAGATAATCAATTTATTGTAACTTCGGTAGATAGTGGTTCTTTATTTATTGGTGATGTAAAATTAGATAGTGGTTCAGTATTCTCAGGTAGTGGTAGAGATTTATTTGATATTCCTAAATCAGCACTGGCACCCGATGCGTTAGTTTCTCCACTTATTGCAACAGGTTCGGTAACTGCATCAGTATCAACTGATGGGTTCTTTAGAATCCAAAGTACAGGTTCAGTAACTTCAGAGTTTAGTGGTTCTATTTTTGTAAGTGGTGCAATTCAACTTAATAGTGGTTCTGCTTTTAGTGGTTCGGGTGAAAACTTATTTAACATCCCACGTTCGGCATTAGCACCTGATGCACTACAATCACCATTAATTGTTAGTGGTGCAATAACTGCATCAGTTGACCCTCAAGACGGTTTTGTAGTAACCTCAATCGAAAGTGGTTCTACGTTTAGTGGTTCGATATTTGTAAGTGGTGGAATTGAACTTAATAGTGGTTCTTCGTTTAGTGGTAGTGGTGAAAACTTATTTAATATCCCAAGAACAGCACTCACCGAAGATGCACTCATTTCAAACTTAATTTCAACAGGTTCAGTAACTGCATCAGTATCAACTGATGGATTCTTCAGAGTTCAGAGTACAGGTTCGGTAACAACCGAGTTAAGTGGTTCGTTATTCGTAAGTGGTAACGTACAACTTAACAGTGGTTCTGCTTTTAGTGGTAGTGGTGAAAACTTATTTAATATTCCACGTTCTGCCTTAACCGAGGATGCTCTTGAAACTAACTTAATTGTTAGTGGGGCAGTAACCGCATCGGTATCACCCGATGAAGGGTTTGTAGTAACTTCCGTTGAGAGTGGTTCTAAGTTCTTCGGAGATATAACACTATCTTCAGGTTCTAAGTATAGTGGTAGTGGTGCTAATTTATTTGATATTCCACGTTCTGCTTTAACTGAAGATGCATTAGTAACTAATCAAATTTCAAGTGGTTCAGTAACTGCATCAGTTTCACCTGTTGATGGTTTTATAGTAACTTCTCAAGAAAGCGGTTCTTTATTCATCGGTGATGTACGATTACAAAGTGGTTCAGTATTTAGTGGTTCTGGTAGAGATTTATTTGATATTCCACGTTCTGCTTTAACTGAAGATGCTATTCTTATAGCGAGTGGAGCAATTACTGCTTCAACCGAAGATAATCAATTTACTGTAACTTCACTCGAAAGTGGTTCATTATTTATTGGAGATGTTCAACTACAAAGTGGAAGTGTATTTAGTGGTAGTGGTGAAAAATTATTTGATATACCTTTCTCAGCACTTTCAGATGATGCACAAGCATCTATCGAATCACTACTATCCGTTGAAGCTGGAATTTTAGCAAGTGGTAGTGTGACTGCATCAGTATCTGATGAAAAAGGATTTGTAGTAATATCTGAAGCAAGTGGTTCAATCTTTAGTGGTTCAATATTTTTATCCTCTGGTTCATTCTACTCGGGTAGTGGTGAGAATTTATTTAATATTCCATTCTCTGCATTATCAGATGATGCTCAAACAGCAATTGAAGCACTTGTAACTCGTGAAGCAATATTGATTGCAAGTGGTAGTGTAACTGCATCAACCGCAGATAATCAATTTATCATAACTTCAGTAGATAGTGGTTCTTTATTTATTGGTGATGTAAAATTAGATAGTGGAAGTGTATTTAGTGGTTCGGGTAGAGATTTATTTGATATTCCTGAATCCGCACTTGCATTTGAAATTAATAAAATTGCTAGTGGTAGTGTAACTGCATCAGTTGCTCCTAATCAAGGATTTATAGTAACTTCACCTGATAGTGGTTCTACATTTGAAGGTGATGTTAAACTACAAAGTGGTTCAGTATTCTCAGGTAGTGGTAGAGATTTATTTGATATTCCTCAATCAGCATTGGCAGAAGATTCTGTATTAATTGCAAGTGGAGCAGTTACCGCATCAACTGAAGATAATCAATTTACTGTAATCTCAACTGAGAGTGGTTCACTATTCGATGGCGATGTTAAGTTAGTAAGTGGAAGTGTATTTAGCGGTAGTGGTAGAGATTTATTCGATATTCCACGTTCTGCACTTGTAGAAGATGCACTTATCTCAAACTTAATCACAACAGGTTCAGTAACTGCATCAGTTTCTGCTGATGGATTCTTCAGAGTAGAGGGAACTGGTTCAATAACTTCTGAATTTAGCGGTTCTTTAATCGCAAGTGGAAACATAGAAATTCCTTCGGGAAGTGGATTCTTTAGTGGTAGTGGTGAGGGATTATTTAATATCCCCGAATCTGCATTATCATTTGAAATTAATAGAATTACAAGTGGTTCTGCAACCGCATCGGTTTCCCCTAACTTAGGATTTGTAGTTAATACATCAGGTTCGATTCAGGGAGATTTAACGGTAGATAATGATTTATTTGTTGGTGGTAGAATTACTGCAACTGAAATCTTTACTGAATTCATTTCATCTTCTACTATCATCTCAACGGGTTCAAACGTACTTGGTGATAATAGTGGAAGTGATACTCAAACCCTATTTGGTGATACTAACATTTATGGTAATGTAACTGCAAGTGGATTTATCACCTCAAGTGGATTTGTTGGAGATGGTGCTGGATTATTTAATATCCCACAATCAGCACTTTCAGAAGATGCCGTATTAATTGCAAGTGGAGCAGTTACCGCATCAACCGAAAATAATCAATTTATTGTAACTTCAATAGAGAGTGGTTCTCTCTTTGAAGGAGATGTAAAACTTCTCACAGGAAGTGTATTTAGTGGTAGTGGTAGAGATTTATTTGATATCCCCGAATCAGCACTTTCCTTTGAAATTAATAGAATTTCGAGTGGTAGTGTAACCGCATCAGTTTCACCTGTTGATGGTTTCGTAGTAAATACTTCAGGTTCAATTCAGGGTAAATTAGTTGTAGATAGTGAATTATCTGCTTCAGTATTTAGTGGTAGTGGTGCTGGATTATTTGATATTCCTCTTTCTGCAATTACTGAAGAAGCATTCAGAATCGCAACAGGTTCTGTAACTGCATCAGTTGACCCAAATAGAGGATTTGAAGTTAATTCCACGGGTAGATTTGAAGATAGTGTAACTATTAGTGGTAGTTTAATTGTATCTTCTTCGCGAGATATAATTCCAACTGCATCTATCAATACTACATTTAATATAACTGCACTTGATTCGAGTAATTATACTTTCTCAGGAGGTTCAACGGGTAATGACCCAGAACTAACTCTTGTAAAGGATGTAACTTATACGTTCAATATAAATGCGAGTGGACATCCGTTCTACATAAAGGGACAGAGTGGAACTGATATCGCAAATGCATTAACGGGTTCTCAGTTTGTTGGATTTAATGGTACTGATAGTGGTTCGTTCACATTTACTCCAACGGGAAGTAATACTACCATTTATTACAATTGTAGTGTTCACTCATCTATGGGTAATAGTATCTCACTTGTAACTACATTGTATGAAGATGAGATACCAAATAGAATTAATGGTCAGACCATCATAAGTGGAGCATTAGATGTAACTGAAACTATTGATGTTCCGATTATAAGAGCAGATGAATTTAGTGGTTCATTTAGTGGTAGTGGTAGAGATTTATTTGATATTCCTCTTTCTGCACTTGCAGAAGATATAACCGAATTATCATTTATTGCAAGTGGTAGTGTAACTGCATCAACTGACCCTGAGTACGGATTTAAGGTAAACACCTCGGCATCCATTGAAGGTGATTTATATGTAACGGGTGGATTGGAAGTAAATACTTCATCATCATTCTTTGATAATGTAGTTATTAGTGCAAGTTTAGAAGTTAGTGAAAGTATAACTACTGAAAAACTAATTGCAACCTCAATCACTTCATCATTTTTAACTTCATCAGTTGTTGATTTTGTTATCGGTGAAAACACATATGCATCAGTTCCTGGTAGATTAAAGTGGAACGAAGCAGATGGTACCCTTGATTTAGGAATGGGTGGTGGTTCTGCATCACTACAAATTGGACAAGAATTGTATTACCCATATGTGGTAAACAAAGAAGGTTCGGATTTAGTGAATGGTACACTTGTAATGGTAGACCCATTACAACCTGCTCAAGGTAATAGATTGAGAGTAGTTAGAGCAATTACTGATGGTACATATCCTGAGGATTTAATTGTTGGTGTTCTTACCCAAGATATTGTAAATAACGAACAAGGATTTGCAACTTGGTTTGGATATGTAAGAGAATTAAATATTCCAACTTTAGAAGCAAATCGAGTAAAAGAACCTGCAACAGTTTGGTCAGAAGGTATGCTTCTTTATCCTGACCCAGCAGTATCAGGTGGTTTAACACCAGTTAAACCTGAAGCACCAAATCTCAAGACTTCAATTGCAGCAATTACTCGTGTAACTGGTGATAAACTTACTCTTTTAGTAAGACCTCATTTAGGTAGTACCTTAGGTGGATTACACGATGTACAACTTGTTTCTGCATCAAACAACGATATTTTAGTTTATGTTTCCGAATCTCAACGATGGGAAAATAGAAACGATGATTTAGAACTTAGTGGTTCATTTAGTGGTTCTTTCGAAGGTATTTATTATGGTGATGGTAGATTCCTTCAAAATGTACAAGCAGCAGCTGCACCTCTTATAGCAAGTGGTTCTGCAACTGCATCGGTGGCAAGTGGTGATACCTTTGTAGTAACCGCACCAATTAGTGGTTCCGAATTCACGGGTTCAATTGTAACTTCGGGGTCAATCACAGTAGGTGGTGGTGGTAGATATGTAGGTGATGGTTCGGGATTAACAAATATTTCAATTGCTAATTTAGCATTTGATACTGAACGTATTGCAACAGGTTCGGTGACTGCATCAGTTTCACCTGATGGTGAATTTAAAGTATTTGATAGTGGTATTACCGCTAGTGTAGATTCATCATTTAGTGGTTCGATGAACATATCAGAATCCCTAACTGTTGGTGGTATTATTACTGGTGATGGTAGTGGAATTACAAATATTGATATTGCTAACTTAGCAATTGATTCATCAAAAATCTTTACAGGTTCAGTATCAGCATCAGTTTCTGAAGATGGATACTTTAGAGTATTTGATAATGTAGGAGGACCAGTTACTTCTGAGTTTAGTGGTTCGGTTTATATTTCAGGTTCTATTTCATCATCACTTTATCGTGGTGATGGTTCGGGCTTATTTAACATTCCACTTGATGCACTTGAAGATTTAGAATTGGATAGAATTAACTCCGGTTCTGCAGTTGCAATAGTTTCTCCTAATAAGGGATTTGTTGCCAATGTTCCTATTAGTGGTACATTATTTACAGGTGATGGTGGTGGATTATTCAATATCCCTGCGGAATCTTTAGTAGACCTTAACTTAACACAAATTACTTCTGGTTCCGTAACTGCATCGGTTGACCAATTTGATGGATTTGTAGTAACATCAATTGATAGTGGTTCAACCTTCTTTGGAAACGTAGAAATTCCATCTGGTAGTGGATTCTTTAGTGGTAGTGGTGAGGGATTATTTAATATTCCTGCAGATGCAATTGTAGGATTAGACCAAAGTAGAATTCTTAGTGGTAGTGTAACCGCATCTACTAATCCTAAAGATGGGTTTGTAGTAACTTCGGTTGAGAGTGGTTCAACATTCTATGGATTTGTTGATTTCCAAAATGATATAAGTGCATCTAAAATTCATGCTAGAGAAGAAATTTTCACACCAAGAATGACATCTTCTTTTGTAGGACCTTATCAGGGTGAAAATACTGGTATTGATGTACCTGAAGATTTAGATATCTTAGTATTTGACGCTGATGCAAATAAATTTAGACCTGTAACTCAATTTGGTGATACTGCAATATTCCCATTTTCTGATGTAACTCAAGTAACTTTCCAACACAATTTCTCTCTTGATTACCCAATTGTTCAAATTTATGAAACGGGTTCAAATGGAATGATTATTCCACAAGCAATTGAGTCGATTGATAGTTCATCCGTTAGAGTAACATTTAGTGGATTGACAAGTGGACAAGCAGTAATTGGTACAGGTGGTAGATTATCAGGATTTGTAGAAGGTGATAATGTAATTGGAACTGTACTTTCATCATCTTACGCATTCTTTGCAGAAAACGCAAATACTGCATCAAACCTATTAGGATTTAGTTCCGAATCACTTGCTGAAATTGGTAACTTAGACCAGTATATTAAGAATAGTCAAACATCATCAATGACTGTTCTTTCTTCATCATATGCTTTAACTGCATCATTTGCACTTAATGCAGCAGATGTTGATACTTCAAATTTTGTAAGAACTGACCAAACATCATCAATGACTGTTTTATCAGCATCTTACGCAGTATCGGCATCTTATGCAATCAACGCGGTATCTGCTGAAGATTATGTAAGAAATGACCAAACAGCCTCAATGACTGTTTTATCAGCATCTTATGCAGAAACTGCTTCATATGCACTTAATGCAGGTGAAGGTGGTGGAGGAAGTGGTACAGGATTCCCATTCACAGGTTCTGCTGGATTGACAGGTAGTTTAGAATTAACAGGAAGTTTGAGTGTAAGCGGTAGTGTAACACTTCAAGGAATTCCAAGTGGTTCTGCAACAAGAATTCTTGTAATTGATTCAATTACTAACGAAATACAACAAAGAAACTTTAGTTTTGTAGCATCATCGGGTTCATCTGGTACTTCAGGTTCATCAGGAAGTAGTGGTTCAAGTGGTACAAGTGGAAGCTCAGGTAGTTCAGGTACATCAGGAACATCGGGTTCAAGTGGAACAAGTGGTAGTTCGGGTAGTTCAGGTACAAGTGGTACAAGTGGTACAACAGGTTCTGCTGGTTCAAGTGGTAGTTCGGGTAGTTCAGGTACAAGTGGTTCTTCGGGTACATCTGGTTCAAGTGGAACATCAGGAACCTCAGGAAGTAGCGGAACATCAGGAACCTCAGGAAGTAGCGGTTCAAGCGGAAGTAGTGGTTCTTCAGGTACATCTGGCTCAAGTGGTTCCTCAGGAACAAGTGGTTCAAGTGGTTCCTCAGGAACAAGTGGTTCAAGTGGAAGTAGTGGTTCAAGTGGTAGTTCTGGTTCGAGCGGAAGTTCGGGTACAAGTGGTACAACAGGTTCTGCAGGTTCATCAGGAACATCTGGTTCGAGCGGTACTTCGGGAAGTAGTGGTTCAAGTGGAAGTTCAGGAAGTAGTGGTTCATCGGGAACATCAGGTAGTTCGGGAAGCTCAGGTAGTTCAGGAAGCTCAGGTTCATCGGGTTCATCAGGAAGTTCAGGTTCTTCAGGCTCATCAGGAAGTTCAGGTTCAAGTGGAAGTTCAGGGAGCTCGGGAAGTAGTGGTTCATCTGGCTCAAGTGGAAGTTCAGGAAGTAGTGGTTCATCAGGGTCTTCAGGAAGTAGTGGTTCAAGCGGTAGTTCAGGAAGTAGTGGTTCAAGCGGTAGTTCAGGTACAACAGGTTCTGCTGGTAGTTCAGGAAGCTCAGGTTCTTCGGGTTCATCGGGAAGCTCAGGTTCTTCAGGAAGCTCTGGCTCAAGTGGAACAAGTGGTTCAACAGGTTCTGCTGGTAGTTCTGGTACATCGGGAGCCGAAGGTTCGAGTGGTTCTGCGGGTTCTTCAGGTTCTTCAGGAAGTTCAGGAAGTTCAGGTACGAGTGGAAGTAGTGGTACAAGTGGTGGACAAGGTTCATCTGGTACTGCAGGTACTTCAGGTTCAAGCGGTTCAGACGGTTCAAGCGGTTCGAGCGGTACATCAGGTACATCAGGTACATCGGGTGAAGATGGTTCTTCGGGTTCAAGTGGAACAAGTGGAAGCTCAGGAAGTTCGGGTACTAGTGGTTCAAGTGGTTCAACTGGCTCCGCGGGAACATCAGGCTCTTCTGGCTCAAGTGGTACAAGTGGAAGCTCAGGAACATCAGGTTCATCGGGTTCGAGTGGAACAACTGGCTCATCGGGTACGAGTGGTTCATCTGGTTCTGCTGGTTCAAGCGGAACAAGTGGTAGTTCGGGAAGTTCAGGTTCTTCAGGCTCAAGTGGTACAACAGGAAGTAGCGGTACAACAGGTTCTGCTGGTTCAAGTGGTTCATCGGGTACTTCGGGCTCGGATGGGTCTTCGGGAAGCTCAGGAAGTAGCGGTTCAACGGGAACGGATGGTAGTTCAGGTAGTTCAGGAACAACGGGTTCTGCAGGAACAAGTGGTTCAAGTGGTGAGGATGGTACTTCAGGCTCAAGCGGTAGTTCAGGAAGTAGTGGAACAAGTGGTTCAACAGGTTCTGCTGGTAGTTCGGGTACTTCGGCTGAAGGGTCTTCAGGTTCTTCGGGAACTTCAGGTGAAGATGGTTCTTCGGGCTCAAGTGGTACAAGTGGTTCTGCAGGTTCATCAGGAACTTCTGCAGAAGGGTCTTCGGGTTCTTCGGGAACCTCAGGAAGCTCAGGTTTAACAGGAACAAATGGTAGTTCGGGAAGTAGTGGTACAACGGGAACAAGCGGTTCAAGTGGTGTAGATGGTACATTCTTTGGTTCGAGTGGTTCAAGTGGAACAAGCGGTTTAAGCGGTTCTTCGGGAACAAGTGGTTCATCGGGAACAAGTGGTTCAAGTGGTGTAGATGGTACATTCTTTGGTAGTTCAGGTTCGAGTGGTTCAAGTGGAACCAGCGGAAGTGCTGGACAATCAGGAACTGCAGGTTCGAGTGGTACAAGTGGCTCGAGTGGTACAAGTGGTTTAGACGGTACTTTCTTCGGAAGTAGTGGTTCAAGTGGAACCTCGGGTAGTAGTGGACAATCAGGAACCGCAGGTTCAAGTGGTTCCTCAGGAACAAGTGGTTCAAGTGGTATAGATGGTACATTCTTTGGAAGTAGCGGTTCGAGTGGTTCTGCTGGTACTTCAGGAAGCTCAGGTTTACGTGGTACAAGCGGCTCAAGCGGTGTATCGGGAACAAGTGGTTCAAGTGGTGTAGATGGTACTTTCTTTGGAAGTAGCGGTTCTTCGGGTACATCAGGTTCTGCAGGTTCAAGTGGTACGAGCGGATTAGGTTCATCGGGTACTTCGGGCTCTTCGGGTAGAGATGGTACATTATTCGGAAGTAGTGGAACAACAGGAACCTCGGGTTCTTCTGGCTCAAGTGGAACGAGTGGTATTTCAGGAACATCAGGTTCATCAGGTAGAGATGGTACTTTATTTGGTTCAAGTGGTTCAAGTGGTCTATCGGGTACCAATGGTTCAAGTGGTTCAAGTGGTACAAGTGGTCAAGGTTCTTCGGGAAGCTCGGGTACATCGGGTAGAGATGGTGCTTTCTTTGGTTCAAGCGGTTCAAGCGGAACAAGTGGTTCAAGCGGTTCAACTGGTACAAATGGTTCATCAGGTTCTTCGGGAACTTCAGGTAGAGATGGTACTCTATTTGGCTCAAGTGGTTCCTCTGGTTCAAGTGGAACAAGTGGTTCGAGTGGTACTTCAGGTGCAAATGGTAGCTCGGGTTCATCAGGTAGTTCAGGTACCTCAGGTGTAGATGGTACTTTCTTTGGAAGTAGTGGTTCAAGCGGAACAACTGGTACCGCGGGTAGTTCAGGTTCTACGGGAACAAATGGTAGTTCGGGTTCATCTGGTACAAGTGGTGCTTCGGGAACTGATGGTAGAGATGGTACATTCTTTGGAAGTAGTGGTTCGAGCGGTATTTCAGGTACCAATGGCTCTTCGGGTAGTAGTGGTATTTCTGGTTCATCAGGAACTTCAGGACAGAGTGGTTCAAGTGGTGTAGATGGTACATTCTTTGGTAGTTCAGGTTCGAGTGGTATTTCGGGTACCAATGGTTCTTCAGGTTCTTCGGGAATATCGGGTAGAGATGGTACCAATGGTTCAAGCGGTTCATCAGGTTTAGATGGTACTTTCTTTGGTAGTTCAGGTTCAAGCGGTATTTCAGGTACCAATGGTTCTTCGGGAAGTAGTGGTTCATCGGGAATTAGTGGAACGAATGGTTCTGCTGGTTCAAGCGGTTCATCAGGTTTAGATGGTACTTTATTTGGTTCTTCAGGTAGTTCAGGTACTTCTGGTTCTTCAGGTGCAGATGGTGTAGTTGGTACTAGCGGTTCTTCAGGTTCTTCAGGTTCCTCAGGTTTAGATGGTACTCTATTTGGCTCGAGTGGTTCAAGTGGTTCAACAGGTACCGCGGGTAGTTCGGGTTCAAGTGGCTCAAGTGGCTCTTCTGGAAGTAGTGGTTCCTCAGGTTCGAGTGGATTCCTTAATTTATCAGGTACAACTGATAATGGTGTAATTACTTATGATAACGCAGGTGCTCAAGGAGTAGTAGAATCAAACTTATCATTTGATGGTTCTAAATTAACAGTAACAGGTGATTTGGATGTAAGTGATGTTACATTCTCTACAAGATTCCATGAAAACTACGATAATATTGGAAACAGTGTAGGTAGTACCGATGTTGATTTATCACAAGGTAACAACTTTAGAATTAATAGAACTGGTAATATTAGTATTAGTTTCATAAACCCTCCAACAGGACCAAGAGCAGTTGGATTTACCTTAGTATTAGAAGATGGTGGAAGTGGTGCAACTGTAACGTGGAATGGTAATATCGAGTGGGCAAATGGAGCAGCACCAACTTTAACTACAAGTGGTAAAGATATTTTGGTATTCTATACTTATGATGGGGGAAGTACTTATTATGGATTCTTAAGTGCATCAAACGTTAGTTAATATGTTATGGGTATTTTTAGAAGATTATTATCAGCAACAGGTGGAGAAGTGAGACCATTTAAATTTACATTAAATATAACTTCGGCAAATACAATTTATGAGTTGCCACTAACCTCACCGGGAGGTAGGGAACCAAACATTGCCGTAGATTGGGGTGATAGTAGTGGTGCTGCTACAATCACAAGTACATTAAGTGCAAGTAGATTTCATACATACACATCAACGGGTACCTATCAAATAACTATTTCAGGATATCTACCAGGATTTAATGTAAACAATAATTCATCTTATAAGACACTATATGTTTCCGTTGATGATTGGGGACAGGTTGGAATAGAGCAAATTGATTTTTATGGTTGTAATAATTTAACTACATTACCAAACGATGGTTCGGGTAACGCAACCCTGAATGAAGGATTAAATACCGTTTTGAGATTTAATTCTACATTTAGACAAACGGGTATAAGTTATATTCCCGTGGGGATATTTGATTATGCATCTAATGCAACAAGTTTTAATGATACTTTTGTATTTTGTACAGGATTAACTACACCAGGAAATAATAGTGGAATCCCATCGGGATTATTTGATAATAACACCCAAGTTACATCATTTTCAGGTACCTTTAACGCATGTATAAACTTAACAACAATTCCTTCGGGATTGTTTGATAATAATACTGCAGTAGTAAACTTTTCATCAGTATTTAGAAACTGTCGTAGTATAACCTCAATACCATCAAATTTCTTTACAAATAATCAAGCAGTAACTACGTTTAGAGATGCCTTTAATATGGCAACAACTGCTAATCAAATGGGTGGCTCAACTCCACAAGATTCAAATGGTGATGAAATCTGGCAAAGAACTCCAACTCCTGTTGGTACTGATTGTTTTGCATTTTGTACAGGTTTAACTAATTTTGCATCAATACCAACAACATTTAAATAAAAAAATATGTACTTAAAAGTTTCAGGTTCAAATATAATTTATCCTTATTCAGTTCAACAACTAAAAATGGAAAACAAAAACATAAGTTTTCCAACGAATGTTAGTGATTCGTTGTTGGAAACTTTTAGTGTATATAAAGTTGAGTTGAAAGATAGTGGATATGATGATGATTATACTAAAGACGTATTAGAAATAACTCCCACTCTTTCTGGTTCGGTATATGTACAAACATACCAAATTTCTGATGCAGATGAAACTACACTTAACACACGAAAAGAAATAAAGTGGTCTGAAATACGAGAAAGTAGAGATGTATTATTATCCGATTCAGATTGGACACAATTTCAAGATTCACCTATTACAGGTTCAAAATTAACTGAATGGCAAACTTATAGACAATCTTTAAGAGATATTACAACTCAAGAAAATCCATATAATATCACCTGGCCAACCAAACCAGAATAACAAAAGATATTTATTTAATATTTATATCAAACAAAAGGTATTATATAGATGAGAATAGACGGCCCAAGTTTTTCTGGTTCGATTACCCAAGCACCTTCGGCATACGCGGATTTAAGTGGTTCATTCACAGGTTCCTTCACTGGTTCATTGAGTGGTTCATTTGTTGGTGAGATTACGGTAGTAGAAGCAGAATTTAATGATTTAATAGTAAAACAAACTTTAACTGCAGGTAGTGAAAATGTAGATGGTGGTACTAATATCATTAATAGTGGTTCTATTGAAGTTTCGGGTTCAGTAAATATAACGGAAGGAAACAGTTTTACAGTCGATGGTGTAGATGTATTAGATTCAGCACTTGCATTCTCAATAGCATTAGGATAAGGATATGGCAAACGTATTTAAAAATAGTATTAAAGGACCAGCAGGAACAGGTGGATTATCGGTTTATACAACTCCTGGTTCAACTGCAACAACCGTAATCGGTGTAAACGTTGCGAATATTGTATCTCAAAATATTTATGTAGACGTACAAGTTACAGACAGTTCTGCTGGAGTTACTAAATATTTAGTTAAGGGAGCAGTGATTCCCAATGGTTCATCCGCTGTATTAGTAGGTGGTGAACAAAAAGTAGTTTTAGAATCGGGAGATTCTATAACAGTTACATCCAACATAGATAATTCAGTAGATGTTGTCGTATCAGTATTGGAAATTTCATAAATAGAGGTTAATGAAGTACGAAGGTAAGAACCCAAATGGTATAAATCAGGTTAGCCAGAGTTTGCTCTCGGTTGATGTACAAGGTGTAGAGCAAGCAACTATATCAACTTCTTCGGTTGATATTAATACCTCATTAAATGTTCAGGATAATATTTCTGCAACATCTTTTACAGGTTCTACATTTAGTGGTTCTTATATTGGTGATGGTTCAGAATTATTCAACATTCCACCAGAAGCATTAACCGCAGATGCACAAAACAAAATCTTTGATGGTACTGCAACTGCTTCAATTTCAGAGGCAAGTGGATTTGAAGTAAATGTATCCGCATCTTTTACAGGTGATATTCTAGCAACAGGTGAAATATCTGGTGCTTTTGTTAGTGGTGATGGTAGGGGGTTATTTAACGTACCTGCAGATGCATTAGGTGATTTAGATAGATTAAAATCAGGTTCTGCTGAGGCAATAATTTCTCCCAACGAAGGTTTACGAACAAATGTAGGTGTAACTATTGGTGAATTCCTAATCGTAACAGGTTCGGGACAATTTAAGAGTGGTGTAGAAATTGATGGATATGCGTTAATAGGAACCGATTTAACAGTAACAGGTTCTGCGGATATCCTTAATGATTTAACAATAGGTAATAATTTATCGGTTGCAGGTACAATTACCTCAACTGAACTTATTACAACTTTTATATCATCATCCGTAATTTATTCATCGGGTTCAAATATATTTGGTGATGAAACAACGGATGTACAAGAATTTACAGGTTCAGTAAGAATCAAAGATGCACTTAAAATTCCTGTTTATACTTCAGACCCTGGTGCAGGACAAGTAGGTGAAATTTATTACAATTCATCTGATACAAATATATTTAGATGGACGGGTTCAGAATGGGAACCTGCAGCCGGTACAGCCGGTACTTCAGGTTCATCGGGAAGTAGTGGCTCAAGTGGTAGTTCAGGTTCATCAGGAAGTAGTGGTAGTTCAGGAAGTTCGGGGAGTAGTGGTTCCTCAGGCTCAAGTGGTTCTGGCGGTTCTTCAGGCTCAAGTGGTAGTTCAGGTTCATCAGGAAGTAGTGGTTCAAGTGGAAGTTCAGGAAGTAGTGGTAGTTCAGGAAGTTCAGGAAGTAGTGGTAGTTCAGGAGAATCTGGTTCCTCGGGTTCAAGTGGTAGTTCAGGAAGTAGTGGTTCTTCGGGAAATGATGGTTTAGATGGTTCATCGGGTTCGAGCGGAAGTAGTGGGTCAAGCGGTTCATCGGGTTCGAGCGGTTCATCGGGTTCATCTGGTATAGATGGTTTAGATGGTTCATCGGGTTCATCTGGCTCAAGTGGTTCTTCAGGTAGTTCAGGTTCTTCAGGTACCGATGGTGCACCGGGTGAGACCGGTTCCTCAGGTTCAAGTGGTAGCTCAGGTTCAAGCGGTAGCTCAGGTTCCTCAGGAAGCTCAGGTTCTTCAGGTTCCTCAGGTTCCTCAGGTATCGATGGTGCTGCAGGTTCAAGCGGTTCAAGTGGAAGTAGTGGTTCAAGTGGTTCCTCGGGTACGGATGGTGCTGCAGGTTCAAGCGGTTCAAGTGGAAGTAGTGGTTCATCGGGCTCAAGTGGAAGTAGTGGTTCATCGGGTTCAAGCGGTTCAAGTGGTTCTTCAGGTACCGATGGTGTTGGAGGAGCATCGGGTTCCTCAGGTAGTTCAGGAAGTAGTGGTTCAAGTGGCTCTTCGGGTTCAAGCGGAAGTTCTGGCTCAAGTGGTAGTTCAGGAAGTAGTGGTTCATCAGGCTCAAGTGGTTCCTCTGGTAATGATGGTGTAGGTGGAGCAGGTGGTTCATCAGGTTCATCGGGAAGTTCAGGAAGTAGTGGTAGTTCAGGAAGTTCAGGTAGTTCAGGTAGTTCAGGAAGCAGTGGCTCGAGCGGTAGTTCGGGTAGTTCAGGAAGTTCAGGTATCTCAGGAAGTTCGGGTTCCTCGGGTTCAAGTGGAAACGCGGGTGCACCTGGTTCAAGCGGTAGTTCCGGTAGTTCAGGTAGTTCAGGAAGTAGTGGTAGTTCAGGAAGTTCAGGTAGTTCAGGTAGTTCAGGTAGTTCGGGTTCATCAGGTAGTTCGGGTTCATCGGGTACCGATGGTGCTATTAACTTAGTAGGTACTACTAATGATGGTGTAATTACTTATAATAGTGCAACGGGAAATGGTATTGTTGAATCCAATCTTACATTTGATGGTTCTACACTAAATGTAACAGGTAATTTGACTGTAACAGGTACAACAACAACAGTCAACACCGAAACCATTAATCTTGCTGATAATATTATTACTCTTAATTCAAACTTTACATCAGGAACTCCATCAGAAGATGGTGGTATTGAAATATTAAGAGGTTCTTCTGCAACTAAACGATTATATTGGGATGAATCTGCAGGTAGGTGGTATGCCGATGATGCTTTTGAAACTAAAAATATCTACTTAGCGGGAACTGCAACCCCAACAATATTCTTCAATGGTTCATCTGATTCAGGTATTGATATGGCAATCAAAGCAACACCTGAAGGTTTAGATTTTTATGAACCAGAAGATGGTAATAAAATCCATTTCCAAATATTAGATGATACTGGTGTAAACTCGGTGTTTGGATATAGTTTAAATGGTACTCAGATTGTTGATACATCTCGTAATTTAATCAACATTGGAACAATTAATACAGGTCAAGGTGCAACTGAGGTTCATTTGATGAACCAAAATGTTCGTACATCGGATACTCCAACTTTTAGTGGGGTTTACACTACCAATGTTGGTATTAATGATGGTGGATTTGATGTTTACATTAACTTTAGTGATGCAAACCCAACATTTAGAGGACAAGGGCATGGTGGTGAGTTCAGATTCTATGGAGATAAAGATGCAAATGCATCAATTCTTTACTTAGGTTCGATTGATGCGGCCAAAATAGTAGATGCTGGTGTGGCAATGTACGCACCAATTTATTATGATAGTGATAACCCTGTTTATTATTTAGATGCAGGTGGAACTTCAAACTTAAATGGTTTGACTGTTAATGGAACTATTAGTGGTACAATTGATAGAGCAAATGCAGTTAATTCATTAGATACTCGTTCTACAAGTGATACACCATCTTCACGTGGTAGTGGTGTTTACTTTGATTTCAAAAGTAACGCAACCAATGGATTAAGTGATGGTGGTTCGTACAATGGCCAAATGACTTGGAGAAGTTATGGTGGTGGTACTGATTTAACTGGTGGATATCCAATTCAGATTGCATATACTGCAAATGGTAGATTATGGAGTAGAATGGGTACTGGTAACACTACTTGGTCAAGTTGGAGACAGATATTAGATAGTGTATCTCAAGCATATGCTTATAATATGAACCAAAATGTTCGTACAACTGATAATGTTACTTTCAATGATGTAAATGTAAGTAGTGATATAAAAATGAATGGTTCGGATTCCTATATTTGGATGCCGAACAATAATTCATACTCAACAGGGTTTTATGACCCTGTAAGTGGTTTAGTACCAATTAAAGTAGATGGTCCATCTGATGGTATCTATATTGGTAATAATGCATGGTTTAGTTTTAACAAAGCAAATAACAACAACTATAACGAAAATCTTAGATTATACGCAGCAAATAATGGAGTATCCGTAATTGCGTTTAGAGCAAGTGCAGGTAGTACGGGTGGTGCACCATCAAACTCAATATTAGGTTATTCTGATAGATTTGAGATTAGACAGGGTAATCAATGGCAACAGAGAAACTATGCAAACTATGTAGAAGCATATGGTTCATTTAGAGCACCTATTTTTTACCCATCTTCAACAACTGCTTATTATTTAGATTTAGATAATACGGGTACTTCATTATATGTTCCTGGTACTATTGCAATCAAAGGTGATAATAATGATTATTGGTTAGATTTACAAGCAGCATCTAATGGTAATGGTAGAATTAGAATGTGGACACGGGCGGGAGACCCTGTAATAGAGTTCTCTGATGCTACCAATGGTGCAGGACAAGACCAAGTTTGGGCATTTGGTGCTGATGATAGAAATACTGGTTCAATGGTGATTCGTTGGAATGGTTCGACACTATTCCCGAATGATTGGACTTCAAGTGGTTCAGAATTCTTCCAATTAAAACATAATGGTAACTTATCACTTAGTGGTGGAGAACCAGATTCATATAGATTAACTATTGGTGGTACGGGATACGCTTCATCAGATTTCAGAGCACCCATATTCTATGATTCAAATAATGCAGCATATTATGTAGACCCTAACTCTACTTCAAATATGCATCGTATCAATGTAGATGATTACATATATGCTGCAAATGGAAATGGTAGAATTTGGTTAAGTGGTAACTTCCACTTAGATGCATTTAATGGAAATGATATCTATGTAAACTACTATTCAAATAGAAGATTTAGAGTTTTTAATGGTTCATCTGCTGAAAGATTTAGAGTAGATACTGATGGTATTGTATATGCATATTCTCAATTAAGAACACCAATCGTATATGATTATAATGATACAAACTACTATTCTGACCCTAATTCTAATTCAAGATTTAATGATTTACAACTTAGAGGAAATTATGTAAGAACATATCGGCATTCAGGTTCTGATTTTGTTGATGGTACATTGGTATCAACATCGATACCGGCAAATGCAACCAACGGAGCATCGTTTGTATTAGAGGCAACTGGTAAGAGTTATTCTTCAAATGCACCATTCTCATTCATGGCTCAAGGTTATCTATATTCAAACACTATTATCAATTATAGTGGTGTTCACACTGGATATGCTGGGTTCTCCCAAATGAAGATATTCAATAATGGTGGAACACTTGCATTCTGGTGGCCAAGAGTATCTTATTGGAATTCATTTGCAGTTCATGTAAGAGATGCTAATGGTGATGATAGAAACTTAGTAACTAATATCACAAATTCAACCGAACCTACTGGTACTAAGAAAGTAACGGTAACGATGAAGGTTGTTGCAACGTATGGTGTAAACGCCAATGCTGGTGATTTATACGCAACAAGATATTATTCATCTGATTCTCCGGGATATTACACCGACCCATCACAAATATCGGTAATGAATGAGATATATTTAAACCAATATCTCAGACATGGTGGTGATACTAATACCTATTTAAGTTTCGCAAGTGATACCATTGATTTATATACAGGTGGAGGACATAGAACAAGAACTAATAATAGTGGATTAACTGTTTATAATAATTTATATGTAAATGGTAATACTCAGTTGGGTAATGGTAATGGTGATACAACTCACATTAACGATATAGTTCATATTGGTGCTACTGATAGTGGTGATGCTGATTTATATTTCGGTGAGGGTAGTACTAACAATATTCGGTACGGAGTCCATTGGGATTGGAATTCAGGATATCGATTTACTTGGTACACAAGAAACAATGGTACTGATTCAACCTTATTCTATTATGATACAAATAGTACTTCTTACATCTATTGGGGTAGAAGTATGCACATGGGTAATAATGAAATTAACTATGTAAGGCAACTTCACTTTAACGATGGAGTAAGATTTTTAGACGAGGGTAATGCTAACTACTTACGATTTAGAGCAAATGATACAAACGGTCCTCTTGGTATTAAGTTCTACGATGGAAACGATACTTTCTATGGATACCTCTATGGTGATAGTGATGGTGCTAACTTCGGTTTATTAAATCGAAATGGTAATTGGGCAGTTAGAACAACTTCTACTCAAACTTCATTATATTACGATGGTTCTCAACAATTCTACACTCGTACTGATGGTGTGTATGTAGATGGTACGGGATATATCTATGCAGAAAGATTTATTGATAGAGATGGTAGTAGTTATTATGTAGAACCGGCATCAACTTCTCGAATGGAGAGAATTGATTTTGGTGCAAGTTCAAATGATAATAACGGTCAGGTATCAATCGCATTAAATGATGGTGCACTTCTCTTTAGAGCTGGTACTGATTACAACCATAAAATGTGGTATTATGATGGCCTTGCATTTTCAACAAATGGTACACATGGTCACTTTAGATTTTACAACGAAACTAATACTCTAAGAAATAATTCAACGGGTGGTGCAAACTTAGTATTTGATATTGATTCTCAAAACTATACTGCAACCATGTATGGTAATTTATATTCTAATGGATGGTATGATAGAAATGATACATCCGTTTATATAAATGGTAACTCTATGGCACTTAGAGGTACTTCTCCAACCATCTATATGAGAGATACCAACAATCGTTCAGCAATGATTCACGTTAACTCTAACATATTCTATGTGTTAAGAGGTAGTGGGAACGATTCGACATCTTGGTCTCAAGTTGATGGAAAATGGCCATTAGAAATAAACTTAGAAAACAACGATGCATCGTTTGGTAGATACGTTTACGCATCAAGATATTATGATAGAGATAACCCATCCTACTATGTAGACCCAGCTGGTACATCCATACTTAACGGATTAACACTTGGTGGATATTCTCAAAATAATCCACAACAAAATCAATGGTATCAGCAATCTCCATATCAATATAGTTCACCAAACTTATATTACCGATATAGAAGAATTGCAAGATTAACTTCTGGTTCATCGATTGGTTTAATTGAGTACTATGCTAAACGGGATTCAAATTATCCTGGTGGTGTTCGTGGGTATATCCATTTGGCAACTTATGCTAGTACATCTATGTCAGTTCAACATGACCAGATTGGTGGTGATGGACAAATGACACCTGAAGTTTATATTGATAACAACCGATACATTTGGTTAAGAATATCAGGTGCAGCATGGAACTCTCATATGAGATGGAGATGGTTGTATAGAAGTGGTCAAGATGCGGAAGATGGTTCAACAACTCAAAATACACAACCATCAAACAGTGCATTAGTTCAATATGGTGAATCTAAGAGATTTGCATGGGGTAACGTAGCTAGTATTACTCATAATTATGATAACTTTAATAAAGTTAAAAATTTACTTGCAACCAATGAATTAAGAGCAGATATTTTCCGTGATGTTAATGATGCTGGTTATTACATTGAACCTGCAGGTTCTTCAATCTTAAATAACTTACAAATCAATGGTGAGTTAGATTTAAGAGGTGGTATTGATGATGAAGCAAATTCACCAATTGAAGTATATGGTAACTTAGAATTCCAAGATGGTCAAACCCTTCGGTTCGGTAATGGTTCTGACCAACAGATTTATCATTCAGGTAATCATTTATATATTCGGAACTATAACCACGCTGGTGGTAACTTCTACTTCCAAGGTGAGGATACTGAAGGTACAAACCACGCACTTCTCTACATGAGAACTGATACTTCACGACCATACCTTCAATTATTTGAGAATGGTGGTGAGAGATTCAGAACTACATCTTATGGTACTTACACTTATGGTGATTCACGCGGTAGCGGTGGTTTATATTTTGATGGAAAATATCACATTTTAGGTACATCATCAAATTGGGATTCAGTTGGTCAAAGTGCACAAACAAATCTACACTTCCAAGGACACCAAAGATTCTGGATAGGTGCTGGTAATGGTACTTGGTTTACAGGTACTGCTAATAGTGGTATGAGTAGTGGTGAATCCGCAAGACATGACCTCCTCTTAACCACAATGAATTCAGATTCTAATACTTCAAGAGCAATCACATTTGCAACTGCAAATAACGATTCTGAAAATAGTGGTTGGAGATTGGGTAGATGGTTCTCTGGTACTAACTCATCTGAAACCAAATTAGTAGTTGATGGACAAATATTTGCTAAAGGTCATCACTCCGCAGAATATGACCATTATGCAAACCACTATGATTCTTATAGAAATACTGCTGCATGGGGTGGTGATAGTGGATGGCATAAAGCGGCAATTGTATCTTCAAGAGCTCTTCAAATTCAAAGTGGTAATGCTGGAACAAACTCTAACAAACCACAATTACAATTCCATCAATATGGTTATGGTGGACCTGTAATTGAATATGATGGACCTAATAAAACATTAAATATTGGTGAAACTAGTAGTACCAATCGATTAAATTACATTCAGTTTAAACTACAAGGTTTCCAAACTGGTCTAAGAATGAATCATGACCAGATATGGAGACCAGGTTCACCATTACATATACAACACTCTTCGGGATATAATACTTACATCAATTGTGCTAGTGGTGGTAATGTTGGTATCGGTTCAGATTCTGCTTCATACAAACTTCACGTCCATGGTGATATCTATGCAAATGGTGGATGGGTAAGAGTATCAGGAAATAACGGTCTATACTTTGAA
>Ga0255753_1001796_pt1 | contig 24723 bp, 23 predicted proteins | sample 041ome_10_FD_179953 | JGI IMG/M metagenome (GOLD analysis project Ga0255753, IMG submission 179953) | Coastal salt marsh microbial communities from the Groves Creek Marsh, Skidaway Island, Georgia - 041412US metaG (version 2) | ecosystem: Environmental > Aquatic > Marine > Intertidal zone > Salt... | reverse complement strand
CGTGCTGCTATGGATGATGGCACCGACGAAATAGGGGTTTCGGTTGCAGAGATAATAGCAAGGCGTGGACGGTCCTGACCAAGCATACGGGCAAGATCAGCCATTTCTGTCAACATCGTCTGCCGCGTCAGCAGATCAGGTTCAACATTGACCGCAGCATCCGAAATTAACAAGGGCTTGCCATTTTGAAGAGGAAACAAGGCGAAGATATGCACCAATCGTTGATCGCCGCGTATGCCATGATCACGTTTAAGAATACCTGCCATAAACCGATCAGTATGAATATGGCCTTTTAACAGAGCATGAATAACGCCATCGCGTGCCAGTTTGGCGGCAATATGAACGGTTTCGTCTTCATCCGTCGTATTGGTGATGCTGATGGTGGTGATGTCCCACGCTAAGGTTTCGGCATGAGTGCGAATGATATCAGCATCGCCAATCAGATGTGGTGTAGCAAGATTAGCGTGATGCGCCTGCATCGCGGTTTCCATTGCGACAAGCGAATTAGCGCCAACAACGCCAACAACAAAATCTTTACCCCCAGCATGGATCGCCTTGTCAATAAGCCAATCAGGGCATTGCGGGGCATGTTTGCTAAGAAAGGAACTAGGCTGTGGTTGGGTCATGAAGGTTCAGACAGAATTAAAGAAAGCCAGCGCGGTAGAACAATGTTCTCCTAACTGGCTTTCTGAAAAGATTGCTTATTGACCAAAGACACGGCCGAGCGCTTGATCAACCGCATCAGTGATCTGATTAATATCATCTTTGGTGGCGATAAGAGCTGGGCTGAAACATAAGGTGTTGTTAAATCCTGGAACGGATCGGTTGGTCGCGCCGATGACCACACCTTGTGCCATACAATCCGCAACAACGGCTTGCACCATTTTTTCAGGAGCAGGTTCACGGCTTGCACGATCCGACACCAGTTCTGCACCACAGAACAGACCCTTGCCTCTAACATCACCAATCACAGGGTGCTTATCCGCAAGTGCATTCAGATTATCCACCATATGCGCGCCCATTGCCAATGTGTTGGACAATAGGTTTTCATCTTCGATGATGCGCATATTTTCAATTGCGGCGGCAGGACCCGCGGTGCATCCACCAAAAGTGGAAATATCACGGAAATAATTCATCGGGTCATCAGCGTTGTCCTTGAACAGATCAAAGACCTCTTCGGTGGTCACAAGACAAGCAATTGCCGCATATCCGGAGGCAACACCTTTGGCCATTGTCACCAAATCAGGCTTAACATCATAATTCTGATAGCCAAACCATGTTCCTGTTCGGCCAACGCCGCAAACCACTTCGTCAATATGCAAAAGGATATCGTATTTTTTGCAGATTTCTTGCACACGCTGCCAATAGCCTTCTGGTGGGGTAATCACGCCGCCACCTGCGGTCACAGGCTCAAGGCAGAGCGCGCCAACGGTATCTGGACCTTCTGCAAGAATCACTTCTTCGATAGCATCAGCAGCACGTTGACCATAAGCCTCACCGGTGAGATCCCATTGTGCCCGATATTCTAAACAATGGGGTACGCGAACGAAACCAGGGGTGTAAGGGCCGTATTGGGCGTTTCTTTCATCCTGTCCACCTGCAGAAAGACAAGCAATAGTCGTTCCATGGTAATCACGGTCACGGTAGAGCACTTTGTGTTTTTTGCCGCCATAGCGTTTATGGGCAATCTGGCGCACCATCTTAAAGGCTTTTTCGTTGGCTTCTGACCCAGAGTTGCAATAATAAACCCGTGACATTCCGGGCATTTTTTCAAGCAATTGTTGAGAAAACAAAGCCCCAGGAATAGAGCCAGCCGAGCCAGCAAAATAATTCATTTTAATCAGCTGATCACGCACAGCATTAGCAATGCTTTCGCGACCATAGCCTACATTGACGGTCCATACCCCGCCAGAAACGGCATCAATATGTTCTTTGCCTTTTTGATCCCATACGCGCATCCCTTTGCCTTCAACGATGATGCGAGGCTCGCCCGTTTCAAAGGGTTTATGCTGTATCAAATGGTGCCAGATATGGGCACGATCCATCTCAACAATTTGTGAGATATCATTATCATATAATTTCCCGTCCATCATCGATCTCCTAAACGCATAGTGGACAATACTTATCGCGTAACAATGATATAATTGCAACCAATTGAAAAGGATTTTCTCATGGTCTCAGCCGTTTTATAAGTTGTCATTTACGTTAAGCAAGAAAGGAAGTTTCATAAAGTCGTGTTCAATTCAGGAAAAGCCGGAATAAAGAAAGTTTAATCTTATTTGTTTTGTTCAAGTGGATTATGATAAGGTCGGTACCTTATACGTTACTTAGGGAGTAAAATGATGACAAAATTCCATAAATATATTTCAGGTGCAGTTGCTGGTGCAGCCGCCCTTGGCACTGTTAGCGTAGCGCAAGCCGCTGATAGCGTGAATGTTGCCTTCTTTTTAGAATGGGCAACACCAAATCAGATTGCAAAAGTGGACAAAGCCTATGACGAAGCACTAGGTGTTCCTGTTAATTGGACAGATTTCTCTACTGGCGTTGCCATGACAGAAGCGATGCTGGCTGGCGATATTGATATTGCCTATTCGCAAGGTCTGGCCCCATTCGTTACTGCGATTCAGCAGGGTGCACCTCTTAAAATGGTATCCATCGCTGTGATCTATGAAGCCAATGACTGTTTTGTGCGCAATGATTTAGGCATTTCTTCTGCTAATGCTTCTGAACTTGAAGGAAAGACTGTTGCGGTTCCACTGAACACCATGGCTGACTTCTCATTCCGTAAGCAAATGGCAGCATTGAATGTTGATATCTCAACGATGTCAATTGTTGATCAGGCACCAACGGATGGTGCGGTGTCTTTGTCTGATGGTTCTGTTGATATGGCCTGCATTTTTGGTGGTGCTTCTGCTAAGGCTGCTGGCGAAGTCGGCACCCCGATCATGAGCTCAAGTGAAAAGTCAGACGCGGGCATTGGGTCATTTGATGTGGTTTCGGTAACAGAAAAATTTGCAACCGAAAACCCTGACCTTGTTCGTGCTTTCCTTGAAGTAACACACGAAGCAAACGCAGCATGGACAGGTTCTGATGCCCAGATTGCAAAGGTTGCCGCTGATGCTGGTATGGACGTCGCAACAACAAAGAACCAAATGGCTGGTTTTGTTTTCCCAACTGCCGAAGAGCAAATCGCAACGTATTTTGGTGATGATGGGATTGCTGGTCAGGCCGCAGAAAGCCTAGGTGTAGTCTTTGAAAAATCTAATATCAGCAACTACAGTGGTAGCCTGGATGTGGTTATCGATGGATCATTCCTTCAGTAAGCTGATACTTACATTAAACAGGGCCTTATTAAGGCCCTGTTTTTTGACCCTGTTCCTTTTTCATATATCGTGGATTGATGGAAACAATGTCTGATCTGGTTTGCAAAGATCTATCTATGACTTTTACCGCCCCTGGTAGTGGGGCTATGGTTGAGGCGCTTAAGAACATTAACTTTACCCTGAAACAAGGGGAGCTATTGTCTGTGCTTGGGCCATCGGGATGTGGCAAAACAACCCTTTTGAACATGGTAGCAGGATTTCTTAATCCTACCTCGGGGCAACTGGCTTTGGGGGGGAAGAATATTGATGGCCCCGGTGTTGAACGCGGAATGGTGTTTCAGCAGGGCGCATTGTTTGAATGGCTGACGGTTAGCAAAAATGTTGATTTCGGGTTGCGCATGAAAAATATGCCTGCAGCTGAACGAAAAGAACTGGTTAACAAATGGCTTGATATTGTCGGGTTGGCCGGATTTGGTGATACCCCTACCTATCAATTGTCAGGGGGAATGCAGCAACGTGTGGCCTTGGCCCGTTGTTTGGTTAATGACCCTGACTTGATTCTTATGGATGAACCGCTTGGTGCGCTGGATGCGCTTACTCGGGAAAAGATGCAGTCGTTGATCCTTGAATTATGGAAAGAAACGGGAAAAACGATCATCATCATCACCCATTCCGTTGAAGAAGCCTTGCTCTTAGGGCAAAGGCTGTTTGTTATGGCGCCGCGTCCCGGGCGAATTCATAAAGAATATCAGCTTGATTTTGCAGAGGAAGGGCTGACTAGATCACTTCGTGATATCAAACAGAAAACGGATTTCGCCAAGGTGCGAGAAGAAATTCTAACCATGATCTGGAATATGGAAGAGGAGATTATGGGCGGTGTTTGATTGGATGTCTTATCACAGAGCGGATATTGCCGCTGTCCTGATTTTTGTGTTTGTTGTCACTTTGCTGTGGTCTATTTATCATGGCGTTAAAGTCTCGCGGTTACGCGACAAAGAACAGGTCTTTGGTGACCCTGAACGCACCTCAGGGGGATGGTATTGGGCCGTTTGCGGCATCGCTACCATCATGCTGTTGTGGTTTTATTATTCTTGGGGCATGGCTAGGGCTTATTTCCCCAAAGCTGCGAATGAACTCTGCCAAGTGGCCAAAGTGAATGAGGCATTGTCGCCAATTGTTGCCCAGCTTCCCATTGGATCACGCTATTTCAAATCTACTGATTTAGTGGTGAGAAATATGGAACAACTGGATGAGGTTGAAGCCAGTTTTCCTAATGGCGCGTTTACTGCTGCTGAAGAGAAACAAATCTATGCCATTATTGCCCAAACAAGAGCATTAATTGGGGTCTATTCAAATCCTAGCAGTATCGATGCGGCTACCCGTTCCAATCTGCAGATTGTGGTTGGTGATATTCAACAGTTAACAAGCCGTATTCAAGCTGGGCCTGAGGGATTACAACCAACTGCTGAAGCCTTGGCACAAGCGCCGTGGGGTGTTGGGAACGAAGAAATTCCAATGTTGCCGATGACTCCGCGTGGGGTCATGTTTGATGGAATATCCCAAGATGTGGTTGGTATTTCCAAGACCTTTCTCACATTGCGAAATATGCCTGCTGAGGCTAGCCGTCTGATTGATCTGACACGCGCCGACATTGCCAATGTAAAAGAAAATATTAATAACAATGTGACCAGCGAAGCTATTGCGGAAACACGTAATAGCTACCTCAAGTCGGTTGAACGCATCTTTAAGCGTTTGGATGATGGGATGATTTTCCCTGCTAATACGCTTGATGAAGTGAATGACGCTGTTGCTGTTATGATTGAAGAAATGGATGATGCAAAGGGTAGCCTTGGGATCATCGATGCGATCTTTATGCCCGGACAGGGGGTTCTTAAAACCCGTACCATTTGTATTGAGCAAGGCTCAAGCCGCTGGTTGCCAAAGCCAACGGATGTTGTTGCCAAACTCTCTGTGCTTGCCAATCCTAATCTTGAGGAAGGTGGCGGATTTAAGGGCACACGTTTGCTTTGGTTTAAGTGGTTGCCAGTGGCAGATGTTGTGGGTTTCTTTGTTCCAGACGGGATGGTGGATATTCTGCCGGGCAGTTATGGTAAACATGATGATGCTGGACGCTTTGTTCCAACCTATAAAGACCGATTGCTAGCCTTTGCAAAGGGTGAAGTCTATCTGGGCAGTATTCCTATGTTAGATGGGCATATTTGGGATTCATTGTTCCGAGTTCTGGTGGCAATGTTCTTTGGTATTCTTTTAGGGGTGCCGCTAGGGATCTATATGGGGGTGTCGCGGTTCTTCAAATCTTTCTTTGACCCGATGATTGAGCTTTATCGCCCTGTTCCACCTTTGGCATGGGCGCCTCTTATTCTAACCATCTTTGGCATTCAGGATGATGGAAAGATCTTTCTGTTATTTATGGTGGCCTTTGCCATCATGGTGATATCTGCGCGCACAGGTGCATCAGGAACACAATTATCAAAGATCAGAGCTTCCCATTCGCTAGGGGCTTCTAACCGCCAGATTCTTCGCCATGTGATTTTGCCAAACGCACTGCCGGAAATTCTTACCGGGGTTCGCATCGCCATTGGCGTATGTTGGGGGACTCTGGTAGCAGCAGAGATGCTTGCGGGTACCACAGGCGTAGGTTTTATTGAGAATGTGGCCAGAACCGTTTCAGATTATGAATTGATTTGGGTCACAATCTTAATCATGGGTCTGCTTGGGCTTCTCTTTGATATTATCATGCGCAAACTGATCAGTATCCTTATCCCTTGGCGCGGCAAAGGATAAGGCATTAAGGCTAAGGGATTTAACTGATATTTTGATCAGAGGTCAGGGGCTGTTGTTACAGCGTCACCTTTTCAGTATGCCCATCTACAGACATGACCATCCCAGAAATGGATTTCGCTTGCGGTGAGGCTAGGAAAACAGCCATATCTGAGACATCTTCTGCTGTGACAAAACGCCGAAGCGAAGCACAGTCCGCGTATCCTTGGCGTAATTCTTCTGGGGTGATGCCGCGTGCCGCAGCTTCTCTTTCTATGACCCCATCCATGCGATCACCTTCAACCGAACCCGGGCAGATAGCATTGACCCGAATTCCATCAGGGCCCAATTCCATGGCTAGGGTCTTCATTAAGCCGATAATGCCCCATTTTGCAGTGGCATAAGGTGAGCGATAAGGATACCCCCATAGACCAGCTGTCGATGAGGTTAGGGTAATAACGCCGCTTTTTTGTTTCCGCATGGTTGGCGCGGCGAGTTTAGAGGCCAGAAAACATCCATCCAGATTGACGGCAAGACAACGCTGCCAATCGGCTAGTGAGACATCATCAATAGCAGCAGTTGGGCCTGCTGTTCCAGCGTTAGCCATCATGACATCAAGGCGTCCCCATTCACCCATGACCTTATCAAAGGCCATTTGCATTTCACTTTCATTTGTCACATCTGCTTGAAAAGTCATCAGTGAAGGGTGGCGAGATTTTGCATCTTCAAGCATGGCCACATTGCTATCGGTAACCGCGACTTTAGCGCCCTGGCTAAGAAAGGCAGATGCCATGGCTAACCCAATACCTGAGCCGCCAGCCGTAATAAAAACATGCTGTGTTGTTTGATGTGACATGGTTGTCCCCAAATCCTAAAGTTGATCTGAAATTTTGAGAATGACGGAACCGGATTTTCCGCCTTGTTCGACCATTTCGTGGCCTTTTGCTATGTCCTTGAGTGGCAAAAGGGCGGCGAGATGTTCTGTGATTGCGCCATCACGAAGCCAGCCCCTAATCGCCTTTGCGACGGTTTTTCTGGCATCATAATCCATGAGATAGACAAGCATCATGGTAAGCGTGATATTCTTAAACATTAAAGGGTAGAAAGGGATTTCAGGGCGCATCATTGCCGCCGAGCCATAACTGGTAATGGTTGCGCTTTCTTTTAACACAGCGGCAAGCATATCGACGTTGCGTCCAAACTCAGGCTCAATTGCATGATCGATGCCGCCACTATGGTCCATGATTGCGACCTCAAGATTATCCATCTGATAATCGAAAACATGATCAGCCCCTGCATCTTTCGCTGTTGCCATACTCAGAGGCGTTGAAGCTGTGGCAATGATTTGTTTTGCCCCTGCGGCCTTTGCCATTTGGATGGCGTAACGGCCAACGGCACCTCCGCCGCCACTTACCAGAATTGAGCCGCCTTTGACATTGCGCCCCGTTAACACAGCATGAGCAGCAGTCATGGCCGGAATACCCAGACAAGCACCATGGCTAAAACTTGCTTGATCAGGTAAAGCAATCACTTGATCAGCAGGTAGCGTGACATATTCCCCGGCGGTGCCATGCGCCCTTTGCCAGCCAGCATTAAAGAGATAGACACGTTCACCCAGGCTTATGCTATGACCAGTAATATCAGTCATGGCGGGGCTTTCATCACCGATAGCATCTAGGATACCTGCCCCATCGCTATGGGGGATAACTTCGGGAAATGGCATATCGGTGGAATTGTTGCCTGCGCCAGCGCGCATTTTAACATCTGATGGATTAATGCCCGAAGCCGCAAGGCGCACGCGAACCTCATTTGTCTTTGGCTCTGGAATATCGCGTTCAACAATCTTTAGAACCTCACTTGCTTTGCCTTTGTTCTGATATGCCGCGCAAATCATTTTTTTCATTCTTTTCTTGCCTTTCTGGACATAACCAAGCAAGGTTGATAGGATATTTCACAATTAAAGAATTAATCTGCCAGTCTTAATGGCAATATCATTTTGGTCACCAGATTATAATCAAATGAGGATGTGTTATGGAAGAGGTATTTTCTAGACGCAAGGTGCTCACCCCGCAGGATTTGCGTTGGTTAAATGAACGTTCTGATCTCGCTGGGGGGCTTCAAATGCTAAGCCATCTTAGCCTTGCTGGGGCTTTGGGATATGCGCATTACCTTATGATGGGAACTTGGTGGGTGTTGCTCACCGGGTTTTGCCTTGGGGTAACGCTTAACTTTCTCTACGCTGCCCAGCATGAATTGTCTCATTGGACGGTATTTAGAACAAAATGGCTGAATGAGGCCTTTGGACGTCTCATTGGGTTTTTCATGTTATTCCCACGCGACTATGATCTGATTATGCATTACTCCCATCACCGATATACCCAAGACTGGAGCGGCGATGGTGAGTTGGTGCGGGAACCTTATACTTTGACAACGTATCTGTTGTGGATGATAGGGATTACCTATTGGCGTAACCGAGTATATGGGATCATCCGCCGCGCTGCTGGAATTATTATTGAGCCGTATATTCATGACGGGGAAAAGGCCAGAGTGATTAACGAATCACGCCTGCATATTTTGGGTTACGTCATCATTGCTGGGGTATCTATCTGGTTTGCGCGTTGGGAAGCCCTGACATTCTGGATCATTCCTATTATTGCTACTAAACCTATTCATCAGCTTCAGAATACAATTGAACATCTGGGTCTTTCCCATGAAAAAGATATCATGAACAACACTCGCTCAACGCGAACCAATTTCTTTATGCGTTGGCTGTGCTGGCAGATGCCTTACCATACGGCGCATCATAGTTTCCCATCGGTTCCGTTTTGGAAGCTCAAAGACCTGAACAATAAAATCGAAACTAATGCTGGGCCTGTTCATCGCATGGGCTGGATTGAGTTTCAGGTTGAGGTGATCAAAAAACTCTGGTCAAAGGATGAAAGCCAGTACCCTTCAAACGAAGTTTGGGTTGTTCCCAAAAAAGGTGGCGGCCAGATCAAACTTGAAGCCTAATTGCTATAACTGTTTTTGGTGGGGATAATGGCCGTATCGTTAAAAACCTATACATCACTATGGGCGATGCGTCCGCATGATGATACTGGAACAATTCTCACCTACGAACAGGTGTGCGCCAAAGTAGCCGAGGCTGGGTATGATGGTATGGCTATTGACCTTGGCGCAGGCGATGTTGCCCAAGCGTATGAAGTTGAACCTATCATGCGTAAACATGGCTTAACGCCACTGATTGTGGCGTTTCCCAAAACGGTAGCTTCGCTTGAAGACACCTTGAACATGGCTAAGGATTTTGGCTCACCCTTCGTGGATGTCATTGGTCAAGTGATGCCGCTTTCGGTTGATGGAATGATCCCAGTGATACGCGAGTGGATGGAGATGTCTGATCGGGTGGGAATGCCCGTTCAATTTGAAACTCACCGGAACTGTATCACAAATGACTTGTTTGCCACGCTTTGCCTAATTGATGCGATTCCCGAGATGCGGCTTTGTGCTGATCTGTCTCATTTCATTGTTGATCGTGAGTTCAAACTTCCTATGAGTCGCCATGAAATGGGAATGATTTCCCGAATTCTGGAGCGATCAGACAGTTTTCAAGGTCGCGTTGCAAGCCGCCAGCAAATTCAGCTTCAACTTGATTTCCCACAACATCAGAAATGGGTGGATTTGTTTAAGGGTTGGTGGCGTGAAGGCTTGCAAAGCTGGCTTGCTCGAAACTCTGAGGGCGATTGCGTGTTTTTATGTGAATTAGGCCCCCCTGAATATGCCATGACCGACCGGAATGGTCAGGAAATGTCCAACCGCTGGGAAGAGGCCTTGATCATCAAAGGCTGGATTGAAGAGATGTGGGCTGACCTAACCGCCAGATCTAAAACTTAAAGTCATCAAAAATGAAGGGTAGCAAGCTTTAGCAAGCCAATATGCTGTTATGGCTTGCTGAATAGGGGGCCTTCAGGGCCTAGCCGTAACCCATCGCGCAGATGTTGGTAGGGCAATTGGTCTAGCTGACAGCCAAAGAATCCCGGGCTGATAACATTGATCACTTGATGACTAAGGGGTTCAAAATCAGCACGGAAATGCACCGTACTTTTTAATGCAATGATCCGTGGCTTACGCAAATCTATCCCGAAATGCGTGAAAAAGGCCTGATCAAGGCATTGGGTGCGAAGTGAACTCACAACAATTTGCACATGATTTGCGCCAGCAACCTCAACAAGGCAAGATGGGCCAATCTCTGCTACCCCACCTTTATACATTTCCCCAGTATAGGAAAAATTGCCATCGCTGAGGGCAATAACCTCAAACTTGCCAGTAAGAGGCTCGTCACCTGCGACACCTGATTTTCCACCAAGGTTGCTAGAAATTACGCCGCCTATACCCGCATTAACGGCAAGTGCGGCAAAATCAGGGTCACTAATTACCCCAACCAAGGCCTTCTCTGCCCCGGCATCCAAAATTGATCGCACCAAACCCATAGTATCACCGCTTCCGCCTGCGCCGGGGTTATCCTGAACATCGGCAAGAATAAAGGGTTTCTTTGCGTCACTTTCCATGGCTAGTTTGACAGCATCATCTGCAGTCATAAGCTTTCCATCAAAATGATGCTCATTACTGAGGATCATATCATAAAGCTGCTTGGTCATGGCCTCTGCCTCTGCCTTATCATCGGCATAAGCGAGAATAGAAGCCCCGCAATCAGAAATATCTGCGGCGGTAAAACCCATGGCGCATTCGGCTTTGGCTGTGGCGGCTTGTGATAGGGTTTCCGCCTTATGGTAAAGAGAAAGGCAGGGATCATGAGCGGTATATTGGGCAGGCAAAGGGATTAAAAAAGGGATTTGCCGGAAACTTTTGCATGGGCGGCGTTTGGTGCCTGTCTTGATCTGATCGTGCGTGATTTGGATTATGTGATCCATACAACGCCGACCCGTATCAGCCATATCAAGATGAGGATAAGTGCGGTAAATGGTGATGATATCAGATAAGTCCACCATAAGTGATGTCACGTTTGCGTGGAGATCAAGGCTTATGCCAATGGGAATATCCTGCCCCAGATGTTGCCGTAAGCGCCTTAATAATTCGCCTTCACCATCAGGGAATGAATGGGTTACCATAGCGCCGTGCAAATCAAGATAAAGAGCATCAATCGGATCTGCTTGTGTTAAGCCAATAAGAATTATGTCCACGATATGATTAAAGGCATGATCGGTAACGATTCCGCCAGGTTCTGCCGAAGCCCAGACCAGCGGAATTATCTCAACATCAGGGTGGGATTGGGCGCCTATGACAGCACCAGTGATGGGCAGGTTCATGCCTTTGGTTGATGAAATTACCTTGTTGCCGAGTAAGAGAGGCGGCCAGCTATCTGCCATTTCAAAGTCAGAAAGCGTCGTTTGATTGGGGACAAAGGTATTGGTTTCATGTTGAAACCCTGCAATCGCAATCCGCATTTCTTGTCTCAATTTCGCTGATAATATGATGCTAGGCTATCAGTCTGCCTTTGGATTAGGTTAGGCCTTGGTTGCGCATTTTCGCAATGGCGGCATCACCAAGATTGTCTTTGCCGCGCTCATCCAGCAGACGGTCAAGCCATTTGGGGTCCATTTCAGGAACAGAGCCAAGCAATAATTCTGTATAAGGATGATGCGGTGGTGTAAACATTTTGGATTTAATGCCCTGTTCCACGACGATGCCGTCTTTCATCACTACCACCTCATCTGCGATAGCGCGAACTGTTGCCAGATCATGAGTAATAAACATATAAGACAGGTCTAATTCAGACTGAAGCCGATCAAGCAGTTTCAGTATTCCTTCAGCCACGAGCTGATCAAGGGCACTGGTGACCTCATCACAAATAATAATGCTTGGTTCTGCGGCGATTGCACGGGCAATGCCTATACGCTGTTTCTGGCCCCCTGATAATTCAGATGGAAGACGATCGATAAACTGATCAGGTTCCATCTCAATCATATGAAGCAGATTGCGAACTCTTTCCTCAAGGGCCTTGCCATTCAGGCCTAGATACATATTAGCAGGCCGTGCGATGAGATCACGAATACGCAATTTCGGATTAAGGGCAGTGTCAGCCATCTGATAGATCATCTGAATGCGGCGCAACTGATCACGGCTTCGGGATTGATATCCTGCTGGCAGGGTTTCACCTTCAAACGAGACCGAACCCATGCGCGGCTGCAATAGCCCGGTGACCACACGAGCGGTGGTAGATTTGCCGCTGCCAGACTCGCCAACTACTGCAACCGTGCGCTTTTTATAAATATCAAAAGAGACGTCTTTAAGAACATCAAGCTTACTGGCATAGCCCGCTGTGACATTCTTAATTGAGATAATCGGCATTTCGGTTTTGGCTGGTTTTTTTTGCTCTTTTCGATTGTATTCCCTGACTGCCCATAGCGATTTGGTGTAGTCCTCAGAGGGGCTTTTTAGCATAACATCGGTGGCCGCTTGTTCCACCTCATCCCCTTTAAGCAAAACCTTTATGCGGTCTGCCATCTGCGCCACCACGGCTAGGTCATGGCTAATATAAATCGCGGCAGTATTAAACTCTTTGACAATATCCTTAATCGCCGCCAGCACCTCAATCTGGGTGGTGACATCGAGTGCGGTTGTGGGTTCATCAAATATAATCAGATCAGGGCGACAGGATAGCGCCATAGCAGTCATCGCCCTCTGCAACTGGCCACCCGAAACCTCATGTGGATAACGGAAACCAAATTGATCAGGATCAGGCAGATTAATACGGTGATAAAGATCAATAGCATATTCTGTCGCTTGGCTTCGTGACATCACATTATGGATCATTGGTGCCTCACAAAACTGGTCAATCAGTTTGTGGGCAGGATTAAAACTGGCGGCAGCGGATTGCGCGACATAGGAAATGCGGTGGCCACGTAACTGGCGCAATTCATCTTTACTAAGTGACATCATATCCATGCCATCAAAATGAATAGAGCCATCGGTGATTTTACAACCGTCGCGGCAAAACCCCATCGCGGCTAGACCAAGGGTTGATTTGCCTGCACCACTCTCACCAATTAATCCCAATACCTCACCGCGGTTAAGCTCAAGATCAACGCCATTAATAATATCAATCCACTTTTCATCAGATTTCCCCTTGATATGAATATTCTTCATATGCAAGAGCAAGTCGGAAGACGAAGATGAGGCGGATTTGCGTGCAGGCATGGTCGTCTCCTAATCCTTTAATCCACTTGCACGATGCAAGAGCCAGTCCACAACGAAATTAACAGCAATGGTCAATAGCGCAATGGCACCAGCAGGAATGAGTGGGGTAATATCACCAAAGCTAATCAGATCGGCATTATCCCTAACCATTGATCCCCAGTCCGCGGTAGGAGGCTGAAGCCCTAATCCCAAGAACGATAGCGCCGAGATCATCAGGAACACAAAGCAGAACCTGAGACCAAACTCTGCTGCTAAGGGTGCCATGGCATTTGGTAAAATTTCTCTAAGGATCAGATAAGACGTGCTCTCACCGCGAAGTTTTGCCGCCTCAACATAATCCAATTGAACAATGCTTAAAGAGACAGCTCGGGCAATACGGAAGACACGGGTCGAATCAATTGTTGCAATGATAATCACCAAACTCAACACAGATGTACCAAAAATGGTTAGCATCAAAAGTGAGAAAATCAAGGATGGGATAGCCATCAGAACATCAATGAGGCGGCTCATCGCTTGATCAATAATACCGCCTTTGAGCGCAGCAAAAATCCCCAGTATGGTTCCAAATAAGAACGCCAACGCCGTGATAAGAAAGGCGATGCCAACGGTATTTCGCGCCCCATAAATCAATCGGGTAAACACATCTCGGCCCAGGTTGTCCGTGCCAAGAATATAGGTTGAACTCCAAGGTTCAAAGCCACCAGATAGAATATCCGCCTCACCATATGGGGCAATAAAGGGCGCAAACACCGCACAAATGATGTAGATGGCAATGACAAGCATCCCAAAACACGCGGTTAATGGAGCCGTTCTTAGGAATTTACCAGTGTTACGGCTGGTTATAAAAACCAGCATTTCACGAAACACCCATCCCGCTGATAGGCCAACACCGATAAATACCAACACACCAAGCAAAGTCTGCAAATAGATCATATCCTTGATACCTCTATCGCTGGCGCATCAGGCGCGGATTGGAAATGGTTGAGATGATATCGGCCAATAAATTCAGCCCAACATAGGCACTAGCAAAAATAAGGGCCGTGGCCTGGACCACTGGGACATCGCGAAATTTAACACCATCAACCATGAGTTGCCCCAAGCCAGGGAAAACAAAGACAATCTCAACAATCACAACACCTGTGATCAGATAGGCCAGATTAAGGGCAACCACATTCACAATTGGGGCAATGGCATTTGGAAGCGCATGACGAACAATAATGCGGCTAGGCTTTGCCCCTTTGAGGCGCGCCATTTCAATATAAGGCAAGGCCAGCACATTAATAATGGCGGCACGGGTCATTCGCATCATATGGGCGGTAACCACAAGGGTCAGCGTTAAAGCAGGTAAGAAACAGAGATAAAGTTTATCTAGCAATGGTGTATTCGCATTAATATTTGCCATAGACGGAAAATAACCAGACAAGGCAAAGAAATAAATCATGATATAGCCAACAAAAAACTCTGGCATGGAAATCGCTGCCAGTGCCGTGGTGTTGGTAATGCGGTCAAAATAACTATTGCGAAAGAGAGACACGGCGAGGCCAAGAATTATGGATAACGGAACCGCAATTGCGGCGGTATATAAAGTTAAGAAAAGGGTATTTTGAATACGTGGAGCAATTAAGCTAGAGATAGGTTTCTTCAAAGCAAGAGAGTTACCAAAATCTCCTTGCAAGACCCCACCAAGCCAGTTCAGGTACCGTGTAATGGGTGGTTGATCAAGCCCAAGATCTTTGCGAATAGCAGCAACCGTTTCTGGCGTTGCCTGCTGACCTAGGATGGTTTCTGCTAGATCCCCTGGCAGGGCTTCAACAGATAGAAAAATAAGTAAAGACAAAAGCAAAAGGGTTAGTACCCCTAATCCCAGTCTTTTGATAATCATTGAAATGATATTTGGCATTATATTACCGTCTCAAAACACAAATTAACAAGAAGTTGCTAATTTACGATCCACCAATTTCATCAGCACATAATAAGTATGAAAATTGCGAAAAGATTAATGGAACAAAATGGAAAGCCACGAAACATGGCTTTCCACTTGTATGATGTGTTATCCGATCACACTTATGCGGTCCACCAACGGCGGGCTGCAAGGTGACCATCGAGCTCCCAGTTGTTAGCAACCTGATCAGGAACAGAGAGGTTTGAGCGATAACCCATGATCTCACTGAGGAACACAGGCAATGCTAGGCCGCCATCGTTATGGACAATGCGTTGCATTTCCACATATTTATCACGACGCTTGGCTTCGTCTGTTTCTGACCGAGCCTCAACCAGAAGCTTATCAAAGCTGCTGTTGTTCCAATGGGTATCGTTCCAATCCGCCTTTGAATAATAGATCTGTGAGAAGATCCAGTCTTCGGTTGGACGTCCACTCCAATAACAAGCAGACCAAGGCTTAACCATCCAAACATTTGACCAGTAACCGTCATTTGGCTCACGGACGACCTCAATGTCGATGCCTGCTGCTTTAGCCGATTCGCGCATCAACGCACCAGCATCAACTGCACCACTAAAGCCAGTGTCAGCTGCATGGAACTTAACAGACAAGCTGCTCAAGCCAGCTTGCTTGAGATAGTACTTTGCCTGCTCTGGATCGTACTCACGCTGTGGCAATTCATCGGTGGAAGCCCGGAAATAGTTAGCTGGTCCAACAGGGTTGTCGTTACCAAGCTGCCCATAACCAAAGAAGATTTTGTCGAGCAGTTCCTGACGATTAATGATGTGCTTCATCGCATTACGCACATTCTGATCATCAAAAGGCGCTACATCACAAAGCATTGGCATGGTGCACTGCTTGTTGCCCGTTGAAATCAGGGTCTTAACATTGACCATGGACTTCAGGCGCGAAGCGGTTTTAGCAGGAACGTTGTTAATTGCGTCCACAGCACCAGTTGACAAAGCGGCCAGACGAGCAGTCGGGTCATTAATGCCAAGGGTTTCCACTTCATCAAAATAAGAATCGTTGCCTGAGTTCCAGTAATTGGCAAATTTCTTTGTCAATGTCCGGACACCTGGCTCATGCTCCTCAAGTGTGTATGGGCCAGCGCCAATGCCGGATTCCCAATCAATGCTGCCATCACCTTTGGATGGGCAGATATTGAGGTGATAGTCAGAAAGCAGAATAGGTAAGTCACCATTGCCTTCGTTTAGCTCAACAACTACGCCATACTTTCCATCTTCTTTGATGGAAGCAATGCCAGAGACAACACCGCTACCGCCTGATTTAGAATCTGGGCCCATATGGTGGCGGATTGAATCCACGATATCGGTTGAATCAAGGGTTTTGCCATTGTGGAATTCAACGCCCTGACGGACATCAAACTTCCATGTCTTGGCGCCATTAGAGGCTTGCCATCCTGATGACAAGTCACCTTCAACAGATCCATCAGGGTTAATTTTCGTCATATTTGGACGAACCTGACCCATGGATACGTTAATCATATAGGCATCAAGAATCTGACCTGGATCGAGAACGTCACTAGTCGCGCCACCTGTGATACCCATCCGCAGACGACCACCACTTTTTGGGGTAGCAGCCTCAACCTGATTGACGACAGCAGTCGCCCCAGCAAGGGACACACCAATAGCAACAGATGTAGATACAAAATTACGACGGCTAATCTTTCCAGAGATAAAGCTCTCCTGAAGTTTCTTCGCCTTAATTTGGGTTTCCTTGTCCGATACCTCTGATGAAATATCGTGTTTAGGATTTCTTGAATTACTCATTTTTCCTCCATATTCACAATCTTGTTAAATTGTAGGTTAAGTTTTTGTTAACTTGATGTTCATTAAACAATGATAAAAAGAAAGCGTAAAGTCGTTTTTTATAAAAACTCTGATGTTTTATAAGAGTGGTTTTTGCTCACAAAAGGCATTTTAATACCAAAACCTAAAAATGAGAGGTCATTTTTGTAGAAATGATCTAACTTTAGGCTTGGATGACGCCACCAAACACCAAAAATGGGTTTTTTCAATGTTTTTCTGGTTTTAATAAAAATGATATTTTATCAAGATTTTTAGTTATGGAATTGCTGATTGCTATAAAACAGGCCTTTGTCCTGCTGGCTACAGGTGACGCAGATCTCTATGAGGTCATCTTTTTGTCGCTGAAAGTCAATTTAACCGCGGTTGGGCTTGCTGCTGCGATTGGGTTGCCTTTGGGCGCGCTTTTAGCAACCACCAAATTTCGAGGGCATTCGGCCCTTGTTGCCCTTATTAATACCCTTATGGGACTGCCGCCGGTGGTGGTGGGGTTGTTTGTGTATATGATGATTTCACGCTCTGGGCCTTTAGGCGTGCTTGAATTGCTCTATACACCCACGGCGATGATAGTTGCCCAGATGATTCTGGTGACGCCGATTATCACGGCGTTAAGTAGGCAAGCCTTAGCCCGGATGCACGCGGATTACCAACCACTTTTTATCATGTTGGGATTACCGCCAAGAAAGCGCATGATGACCCTGATCAAGGATGGATGGGTGGATTTGCTCACTGCGTTACTGGCCGGGCTTGGGCGTGCTATGGCAGAGGTGGGCGCTGTTATGATCGTTGGTGGAAATATCAATCACTTTACCCGCGTCATGACGACTTCAATCACGTTGGAAACTTCTCGTGGCAATCTTGCCACGGCATTGTCGCTGGGTGTGGTTTTGCTGTTTATGACATTAATGATTAACGCGCTGGTAGTGACGTTAGGAAGGCGAGCACAACATGATTAAGGTGCCGCATCTTATGCTTGAAGGGCTCAATTTATCCCTTATTCGTCAGGATCATCCTATTATTAATGGGGTAAATCTAAATGTGGGCAATACTGGCATTTGTGGGCTGGTTGGGGCGAATGGAAGTGGCAAAACTACGCTGATATCGCTTATGGCCGGACTGATTACACCAGATGCTGGCGAAGTGCGCATGACTGGCATGGGGGGGATGGCGCCATCACCTCTTCGTATTGGATTGATGATGCAGAAACCGGTAATTATGCGCCGTAGCATTTATGGAAACTGTGATTATGTTCTTGCAGCACAAGGGGTGGCCGCTCATGAACGCAAGGCACGCATTGAAGAAGGTTTGGCGTTAGTAAACCTTTATGCCCTCAGACACCAAGATGCCAGAACCTTATCATCAGGTGAACAACAGCGCATGGCATTAGCGCGTGTTTTGATCGCGGATCCTGGGGTTTTGCTATGTGATGAGGCAACCAGCAATCTTGATCCCCAATCCACCCGAATGATTGAGGCGATTGTGAAGTCAAAAGCGAAAGATGGTTTGCCGGTGTTATGGGTGACGCATAATCTGGCCCAATTGCGGCGTTTGGCAAGCCGAGTGGTTTTTATGGATCAAGGGCGGGTTCTGGCAGAACAAGAGATATCTGATTTCTTTGAGGCGCCAGCCTCTAAAGAGGCGAGGGATTATCTCTATTTTGAGAGCGTGTGAAAACAGAAACTTGGAAAAGGCAGCTTACGTCACCTTATCGAGATCGTCGTCACTAAGATTGCCGGGGACAATCGTGATCGGCACCCGGCACTGGGACGCCCCTCGCGTGGTCAAGAATGAGATTAGTGGACCTGTGTTTTCATCCTGTGTGTTGGCGCCAAGTACCAAAACAGAAATCTCAGGCTCTTCGTTGATCAGATTAATGACCTCCGTCTTGGGATCGCCTTCGCGCAGATGCACAATAGGGTATTCGCCGGTGATTTGATTGACCCATTCGCTGTTGGCGCGCAATAATTTTTCAGCTTCTTCCCGCGCTTCTTCTACCATTAATTCTCCAACACCAATCCAGTGCTGGAACTCAGCTGGGCTAACGCACCGAAGCAATGCCACCCGTCCGTTAACAGATAAAGCCCGTTTGCAGGCGAAATACAGCGCCTGATGAAACTCACTACTTTCATCGACCACGACAAGGAATACTCGGCGTTTGTCATTGCCTTTTTTGGGTGTTGTCTTTTTGCTATTAGCCATGATTACCTTCTGAAAACTCTAGCCGCACCCCAGCCCATAAATACTGCAAAAATTATAGCAAACATTCCATAGGCAGGGGGATAATTATGAGCGAACTGATAAATTTGTGCGCTTAAGCCTTTTTTCTGAACATTGATCAGAGAATACGTTTCGTTGAAAAGCTGTCCGGAACGGAAATGCAGAATGCGAACATGATATTCCCCAGGCAAAATATTGGCTGGCAAATGAATGTTAGAGCGGAAAAGGATTTTCTTTCTGACCTTAATATCGCTGTTTTCATTCCATAGCCCTTCATTTTCCATATTTCGTATCAGGGCAGCTTTCCAGACTTGAGGGTCATCCCCTGAAATGGAACTGCCTTCAATCAAATCAAAAGGAATATTATCAAGACCTAGCCCCAACTCTTTTAGGGTTTTAGTAGACGCAATCACATTAAGAGGTCTGGTCGATGAGATTTGATAAAAACTTGGAATCGTTTCTAAAGTTGCGGATTCGGTGTTTATCCATATTCCGCTCACCCGTGATTTCTGCCGGATAGCGATATTCTTTGGTGGTCCTTCAACAATGATAATCACATCATCATTAAGCTCGTGATCAATCGTGCCAAAAAGCAACAGATCAGCGCCATTGAAGTCGGTGGTAATCGCGACTTCTTTTTCATTAAGATCAGCCACCAGCAAATCTTGGGCCACCACAGAGGTAGTCAAGTTTGCGGTCAATCCAATGAAAACAATGGCCGCCAACCGTCTAAATGATTTTGATGACAAGGAAAACATTAACGCAACAGCTCCAGAGAAAAAATATCCTCAGGGGTAATTACGACATCCCAAACCAATTTGAGACATACTGCTAAAACGATCAGAGCTAGCAATCCTCGTAATTGTTCACCGCGCAGCATAGCGCCGATACGCGTGCCAAACTGTGCCCCTATAACCCCACCAATTAAAAGCAGACCAGCAAGCACCACATCAACCGTTTGGGTTTGAACAGACTGAAGAAAAGTGACGTTAGCGGTGACAAAAATAATTTGAAACAGCGATGTTCCCACCACAACAGAGGTCGGCATACCCAAAACATAGATCATTGCTGGAACCATAATGAATCCGCCGCCAACACCCATAATCGCTGATAGAATGCCAACAAGCAGTCCGACCCCAAAGGGCAGAAGCGCAGAAATATAAAGTTTTGATTTGCGGAACCGCATTTTGAAGGGTAGGCCGTGAAGCCAGTTATGCTGATGCAGTTTGCGGCGTTTTCCGCCTGGGCGCCGCGACCGCAGAATGGTGCGCGTACTTTCCACCAACATTAGACTTCCAATAATGCCAAGGAAAACAATAAAGCTTAATTTAATGGCAAGATCGATCTGACCAATTTCGCGAAGCAGAGCAAAAATATAGACACCAATGGTTGACCCAACAATACCGCCAGACAACAGGATGATGCCCATTTTGACATCTACATTACCGCGCCGCCAATGGGCAAGCACGCCAGATACCGATGAAGCGACAATTTGATTGGCTTCTGTTCCGACAGCAACCGGGGCAGGTACACCAAGGAAAATAAGTAAAGGGGTCATCAAAAACCCCCCACCAACACCAAAAATGCCTGATAACAGACCAACCATGCCACCCAATCCCAAAATCAGGAAGATGTTGATTGAGATTTCGGCAATGGGAAGATAAATATACATTACAGTCACTTACAGATCAGGACTAAAAACATACTCCTATTTTCATAAAACTCAAGAACTTATATTCCTGTTTGCCCATATTTTGAGCAGAGTTGCTAACCCTTTATATCCTTAAGCCCAAATTGCTTGACGCGACTTATTTCAGCATAGGATCATTTTTAAACTTTTCCGATAACAGTGAAATGATGTCGCGAACCGTATCGTCATGAATGGAATAGAAAACCATTTGCGAATGGCGCCGGGTTTTAACAATCTTGGCGCGACGTAACCTGCCTAAATGCTGAGATAATGAGGATTGGCTCAAAGACTTTACCACTGTCTCTAATTCCTTGACGGAACGCTCTTCCCCATCGATCAAATGGCTCAAGATTTTAAGCCTTTGGCTGTTGCTCATGGCTTTGAGAATGGTTGTTGCTCGACTTTTGCTTGAGCCAGGCTTTCTGTCCTCTGTTTCTGAGGTTTTCCGAGTCACTTTCTTAGCGTCAGAATGGTCTTGTATCGGTGATTTTAACCACATTTGCTATGCTCCAATTGGATGTGTTATTAAGTGTCTTAGGCATCAGATGCTCTGCTTGGCCTTGTGGCTATTCTAAGGGGTACTTATTAATAAACCCTTAATAAGGAAGAATTTTTTATGATTTGGTTTCTTGGCTGTTTTCTTATGATGTTGAAGGGGTAGCGTGACATGCGTGATCGTCGCCCTTCCGAAGACATGCTTCGCTCTTGGTGTGATGAGCATCATCAGAAAAATACCCCGTTACAGCGTTTTGATATTCGCATTGATGCCAATGGGCAGTGGTTTCATGAAGGTGAAATGATTCAACGCGATCGCATGGTAGCCATGTTCGCCAATATTCTGACGCGATTTGACAATGGTGATTATGGGCTAGTCACCCCTGCGGAATGGGGTAGCATTTCCGTTGATGATGTGCCGTATTTGGTCACGCAAATGGAAGAAGATACCCATCAGGATATTGCGGTGATCCGATTGACCACTTCACTTGGTGATACAATTACTTTGGATGCGGATCACACCTTGATGATTAGAAACAATGAGGGTGAAGAACGCCCCTATGTGATGATTAGAAAAGGATTGGATGCTCGAATTAATCGTTCAGTCTATTATCAGTTGGTGGAAAAGAGTGTTGAAACCGATGATGGCCAATTTGGAATATGGTCAGCAGGGGTGTTCCATAGCTTGATGAGCCAACAAGCCATTGCTGCGAATAAAACATGAGAAACAAAACTGACCCTATTTCCCTGATAACAGCAAGCCAATGGGCAGAGGTCATGCGCCAACAAGTACAATCCGAACCAGAGCCAGCGCCAGAGGGATTGCGAGCGGCGTCTGTGCTGGTGCCAGTGGTGATGGATGAGCATAGCCCAAAGCTAATCTTAACCAAGCGAACTGCACATCTTTCTGATCATGCGGGGCAAGTGTGTTTTCCTGGGGGTAAAATCAACACGGGTGAGAGTGTCCGTGATGCCGCCTTACGAGAAAGTCACGAAGAAATCGGCCTTGCCGCATCAGCAGTGGAAACCGTGGGGTATCTGCCAGGTGTGGTTGCGGCGGAACAGTTTCATATCGCCCCGGTGTTAGGCTTTGTTGACCCGAGGGTTGTGCTGACACCGGCCCCTGATGAGGTTGAACTTATCTTACCTCTGCCCCTTGATAAAGTTCTGAATGATAGGCATTTCAGACAAGAGCCCATAAAGAATAGAGGGCGAAGTTACCTGACTTGGGTGATCGATCATGATGAGGAATTTATTTGGGGGGCTACTGCAAAAATTATTGTTCAGTGGCACAAAATCCTATCCCAATTGCTATGATCTCACAAAACACGATGATGGAGGGACGGTAAGATGCTTCGGCTAGCAATTATTCTAGTTGCCATTGCAATTGGCATCACGCTTGGCATTACTATGGCCAACCGCTATGCGAAAAAAAAGGCGGAACAGCAAGTTGAGGCTGATTCTGAGTATATTGAAGAAGCATCAGTCACCTCTGCCTTTAGGATCATTCTGCCTTTAGGGGTGCTGTTTATAGTAGTATTTATTGGATTACTGGTGCTTACCAATAAAGAAAAAGCGGATATCACCGACCGCTATCACCCTGCTCAGTTTGAGAATGGCCAGATTGTACCCCATCATTTTGGTGATAAAAATAGCCAATGAGTATAATGGCCGATAAGGCCAGATTGTTGGCCCTTGATCTGCCTCAGCGTATTATTAAGGCGTTAGCCAGCGTCGGCGTTGAGGGCAGATATTGTGGCGGGGTTGTCCGTGACATGATGCTTGGGCAGTTGACGGCCTCTTATCCAGATATTGACATGGCATCACCCCTTCCAGCAGATCAAGCCATGACATTAATGGCATCCCACGGTCTTAAGGTCATTCCGACGGGGCTTTCCCATGGCACAATCACCATTTTTGATCCAGATGACCCAAAGAAAAAGGTTGAGTTGACCACATTGCGCATAGATGTCACCACTGATGGGCGACATGCAGAGGTTAGCTTTACCGATGATTGGTTGGCGGATTCTTGCCGCCGCGATTTTACCATCAACAGTCTTTATTTGACGGCATCAGGTGAGGTGATTGACCTGCATAACGGGCAAGATGATATCAAGGCGGGTAGGATACGGTTCATAGGCGACCCGCTTGACCGACTGAAAGAAGACTATCTGCGTGTGCTTCGCTATTTTCGGTTTTATGCGCGCTTTGGCCAGTTTGCGCCAGATGAAAAAACAAAATCAGACTTAACCAGAGCGGCGTCATATTTAGACACGCTTTCTGGGGAAAGAGTGGCGATAGAAATGCGCAAGATTCTGTCGTCTGGTTCAGTAGCCAGCCTGAAACTGATGAAGGAACTCAATGTGCTTGCGGCGATTTGCCCAGAAGATTGGGATATCCACAGCTATGACAAATGGCTGCAATGGGATAAAAGACGTGACCCTATGCTAGCCTTGGCGGTCCTGCTGCCAGAAGATCAAACCCTCAGACTTGCTCAAGGCTGGAAACTGTCTCGGAAAGAACAGCTAAGCCTTAAGCGTTTTGGATCACCCTTATCATTATCGCAAATGCAACGGCTGACAGGAGAATATTGGCAAGAGGAAGTCTGGCGGTTTTGTCATCGCCAGGGCTGGTCAGGAGAGCAGGTTGCCGGAACTCTCATAGTGAATTGGCTCAGACAGAACCCTAAACAAAACAAAATGCCTGATTTAGAGGGTGCGACAATAACGTCGGATCACCTTGAGAGGATCAGGGGTTATGATGTTCCCATCTTGCCAGTGACCGGAGATGATATTCGTTCCTTTGGTATTGATGATGGCAAAACTATTGGCCAGATCTTGGCTGAGATAGAAGAGGTTTGGCTGGATAGTCATTTTTCTGCTGATCGCGACAGGTTGCTGGAGGCAATCAAGGCACGTTGCCGTCATGACCAGAAAAAAGACCACCCATAAAAAGCCAACGGAAAAGATAAGATAAAGGGATCATCTGATGGCGAAACATACCCTCTCACAACCGATTGATCAGGCGCTTTATGAGGAACGGCAAACTCAAGCTGAAGACTGGTTTCGTTCGCTTCGCAATGACATTTGCGCAGCGTTTGAGTCTATTGAGCAAGATTATGTTACTAAAAATCCTGATGCGGGGTTGGCGGGAAAGTTTGAACAAACCCCATGGCAAAGAGATGGCGGCGGCGGCGGTGTAATGTCTGTGATGCGAGGCCAGGTATTTGAAAAAGTT
>Ga0255753_1001795_pt1 | contig 24730 bp, 13 predicted proteins | sample 041ome_10_FD_179953 | JGI IMG/M metagenome (GOLD analysis project Ga0255753, IMG submission 179953) | Coastal salt marsh microbial communities from the Groves Creek Marsh, Skidaway Island, Georgia - 041412US metaG (version 2) | ecosystem: Environmental > Aquatic > Marine > Intertidal zone > Salt... | reverse complement strand
GTGCGCGGCGACGGAGATGCCCGCCCTCGTCATGTAAGCCGCCGTAAACGCCCTCCAAAACATTGATAACGCGTGCGACGCGCATCCAGGCCCGTGTTCGTCGACGTCATCAGTTTCGCATTCATCCGTATCGCTACTCGCACGGCGACGATGACGCCGTAACGCAATGGCGTGCTCGCAGGGACATCGATACCGCGACTTTGGCGCCGCCCGTCCCGCGCCGACGCCGATGTACTCCTTCAAATGTTCCGGCACCGACATATCCAGCGTAGGCAGCTTCTCCATGCCATAAATAATCGGTGACTTTGTTTGCGATCTATCCACCGGAGACTCCACTTGCGTTCTCTCCGGCGCCGCTTTCTGCGACGACGCCGAGGTCGAAGGCTGTTCCGCCGCCTCTGACGGCTCAAACTGCGTCACGTTCACTCCCTGCATATTTCCCACGAACCACAAGTCCGAATCATCCCCCTCATCTACACCGCCATCGCGATCCCTCATCGTTTCACCACGCACAGGCGACACCGACGTCTCATCGCTATCGCTTCCCTCGCGTAACGCTCGCAACGCCGCCGTCACCGACGCTCGACGCGTCCCCGACGGCGTCTTCTCCCGCAATCTCGCAAGCGTCCGCCGCTCCTTAAGCTTCCGCTCCGCCGTCTTCGCGTCATCACCATCTCGTACGGCGTCACCATCGCCCGATCGCCCCATCGCACACCCGACGCCGCGCCGACGAAATCAATCAATCCAATGCACAACCGCCTAACGACCACACAATCACACACACAAATCACCGCCGCTCCACGCCGCTTCGACCCTCACGCGCGCGCGTTCGGGGCGAAAATACGTATAACGTGCGCGTCTGCGTGTGATTCGCGCGTCGATGGCGTCGACGACGGCGCGTGCGCGGCGATATGTGGTGCGAAACGAGACGCGCGCGCATCACCCATGCGCGGGCTCTGACGCCACCAATGTAAGCCCTAACGTTGGGCGCCCGTTCGCGCCACCAGCGCGTCACTCACGCACGCGCGCGCACCGCCGCCGCGACGCGACGCGACGCACCGCGAGCGCGTATTTTTTCGCATTCATTCACCGCGCGTCAAGCCCCGTTGGCGCGGTCGCGACGACGGGAGCGATGACGCAAGGCGTGACGACGATGACGACGTTGGAGACGTGGCGCGCGACAGGTGTCGCGCGGCGCGCGCCGCGACGGGGGGCGCGACGCGCGGTGCGTGCGCGCGGCGCGGCGGGTGATGGTGATGTTCCGAGTTCAGACGTACGTGTGCGAGGCGAGGCGAGGCGAGGCGAGGAAAGGGTGGCGTTGGGAGCACGATGACGCGATGGGTGGGCTGGTGACGTGGCTTTGTTTTTTTGTGTGCGTGAGACTGACAAGCGTGGGCGCACAATGTAGGACGTGGCGCCGGCTTTGGAGAGCGATTGGCGCGAATTCCGCGCGAAATTACTCGCCCAGGAAAAGAATGTCAAGTTGGAAGAGGAACGGGCGCGAGCTATGGCGGCGTCGGGGGAGAATTTGAAGGTTTTAGAGGCGCAAAATCCAAAACTCGCGAGCGCGGCGCCGTGGGCGCACGTCATCGCCGCGCCGGAAAAGGGGTGCTTGCTAGTCGCGGCGGATCATGAATTTCGTATGTCGCAACAGTATTTTCACCAGGCGGTTATTTTAGTGCTTGAGCATCACGAGAATGGTTCTATGGGGGTTATTTTGAATAGGCCAACGCAGTACGACATGGGGTACGTGAGCGGGGACGTCGACGGCGTCTTTGCAAAGAATGCTCTGTATTTCGGCGGTGACGTCGGTGATGGCACCGTGAGTTTCTTACACGGTCGCGAAGATGTCAAGGGAAGCGTTGAGGTGTTACCTGGCATGTATTTGGGTGGGTACGACAGTGCGTGCGCGCTCGTCGAAGAACAAGGAGCCAAGCCGGATGAATTTAAGTTTTTCGCGCGCTATTGCGGCTGGGCGCCCGGTCAATTAGAAAGCGAATGCGAACGCGGTGTGTGGTTCCCCGTGGCTGGCGCCAAAGAGTTAGCGCTCAAGCAAGTGATTCAGCTCCCCAAGCCGTTATGGCGTGAGGTTCTTGAGTTGTGCGGTGGCGAACTCGCTGAAATTTCCGCCAAAGCATACCGCGAGCAAGAGACTGGCCTCGCTTCGTCCGAAGTTGAAATAGACGTCGACGAGGCGTAAATTACTATGACCTTATGATTGCTTTGAGCACATCTCGTTTGATTTAACGTGCCTATGTGCGTATGTACGCTATGTCCGTAGTGTGTTTGTATTGAATAGAAATGAAACGATGTTATGGCCTAGTCGCCGCGCGTCTCGCTTCGTCGTCGGCAATCTTTGCCGCAATAAACGCACTTAAATTGAAATCTTCATCGTTTGCGTATAAGGCTTCAATCTCAGCCTTTTGTCCACGCTCGCGCATAGTTTCGAGCTCGCAGCGGTGGACGAACAACGGCGCGTTCTCCCCCGCCGCGAGCGCGTTTTCAATCAGCGACTCGTCCCGCGGCGTCAATGATTGAAACGCATTCTCAGGGACTAAATCCAAGTCATTCGCACGCAGACCAATCAACTCAAGTGGCACCGCGTAGGGCACAGAATCCATCAGCGACGCACCAGAGCCGCTCGAGTACGACGACCAAATCCAAAGACCACTCGGATTGAAGTCGGCGAGCATGTAAAACCGCGACGGAATCGGATTCAACTCCAAGGCGCGTTTGAGCAAGAATAAAAACTTACGCGTGGCGAGGTCAGGGAACCCTTTTGCGGTGATCACCACGCATGGAATAATGTCAAATATGCGTTCGTTAAGAAGTCGCTGGAACACGGCGTCTTTTTCCACCACGACGACGTACGCCGCGTCTGAATATAATTTCATCGCGTCCATTTCATTCATATCTCCAGTGATTGCGAATCCACCCGAGCCAACAATTGTGCAATCGTGCCGTGCCCCGAATGCAGTCTCGATGTGCACGCGTCCGAATACCTGTCCCTTGCTCGAAGCCGATAATCCCAACGCACTTCTCGGCGCGCCGATCGCCGCCGAGATGCATCGAATCGTATCCGCGAGCTTACCATCCGTCGTTTCTCGCGCAGCATCATCCCGGCGTCCGCGAGATAACATAACATAGTACAGTTCACGTATTGTCATGCTGCATTCTCGCCGCAACCCTTGACGGATGACGTCTAACGTGCTCCAGAATCGGTGATACGTCGCGCCTCGATCGCGCGCAAAGCAAAATCGAGCCGCGACGCTTCGCGCGATATCTTCTTCATCAAACACGCGCGTACCATTCCCATCGTCATAATCGACATAATCACCACGAATGATGCATTCGTCGTGTTCATCGTCGTTGCCATTTGGCGGCGCGCGAGCTATACGATCGTCGACAACCCATCCTCCGCGCGCGCGATCGAACCGCGTCTCGCGGCGTCTCGCGACGCCTCGCAATCCCAACACTTTCGGTGGCATTTCGCTCACGTCTGTGCCCGCAAACGCGTCACGCACAAAAACACACGCCAAATATTCGATGCGTGCGATGACGTCTCGACGCGTGGCGGCGTGGGTGGCCAAGACATCATCATGGACATGGCTGGCGCGCTCGGCGTCGAGCGCAAACGCCTCCATATATCGTCGGCGACGACGGTGACGACGACGGCGGCGGCCGCGACGGATGTGCGCAACCGAAATGCTCTTTGTCGTGCGTGCGTGCGCGGGCGTGCGAATACGCGCGATGCTTCGAGAGGCGTCGATCAATGAGGTCCTAATGGTATTGTGTCGTGATTTCAATTTTGTCTTGGTTTTAATCTAAATGTCACCGGTACGTCCTTTCCTTCTTTCCTTTGTGTGGAGTTACCACGGGTTGGGGTCGTGCCCGGGCGGGGGTTTCGCACAGTTCACCTTGAAGAAGGCTAACAGGCGATCGACGGTGGGGAATACCATTTTGCGGTACTTGAACCCAGCGGGCGTGAGCACGATGTACTCGTGATGGACGTTGCCGCTCGAGCTTCGAATGTACGACATGCAAAACATACCTTGGTATTCGTACGAGACGCTCAATGCGTAAGGGCGAATGGATGGCGAACGTGCGAGTTGTTGCTTCAACGCAGCGTCGACTTCGTCTTTGGTGCCACCCATAAACTTGCGGTGGCGAAGCATGTGCTTGACGAGCGATACTTGGGGCTCGACGTGACGCGCCATGACTTCATCCAAATCTTCGTACTCTTCGCCGTCGATGATGAGCGGCGATCCAAGGCCGAGATTGGACACCCCAGAGCCTTTGTTGCCCTCTCGGATGTCAATGTGCTTGTAAATGTCGTCGTACATTTTCATCGTGCACGACAAGTTACGCACACCCTTGCTACTCGGGCGGATGATCACCTCACCGATGTCGGCATCCTTGAGCTTGTCTTGCGCAGCGACGGGGTCAATGTTTTGAAAGTACGGGTGATCAATGTTGCGCTTGATGAATGCTGGCTTCTTCTTCTGCGCAGCCGACTTCTTCTTTGGCGCGAGTTCACCTTCTTGGATCTCCATGCTATAGTAAGGATTGCGTTCACCCGCGTGCATGTGCTCTTCCCACAGCGCGGTTTCCGCCGGCTTCAACGTCCTGCCGCTACACACGAGTTGCACGGTGAAATTGTGAATATCAATGCCATCCATGGCCACACGGGCGGTAATGACTTGACCGGGTTGGATCTTTTCCTCCAAACGGTCGACGTGGTTGTCGCTGACGTCGCTCTTGTCGACGTAACCAATCAATCCACTGTCGAGCGTGCACACGGCGCGCGCCTGGCGACCATCGCGTGGGCCTTCAATCTTCTTCACCGTACAGTGAATCAATTTACCTTGCGCCAACGTCTGCGGGGTTTCGCCAGTGAGCAACGAAAACAAGTTCTCCGGCGCGAGGGACACCCACGGTGGGCGGATTTCCTTGAAAGGGTACCGCATCTCCACGCGAATTTCACGCACGATTTCAAGCAACTTGCCCATGCCCGCTTCGGTTTCCAAATATCCGGCGTAATCTTCCAAAATCAGCGGCGCCACCTTGGTTTCCCACGTCTTGGGTTGAAAGCATTGCTCGATTAATCGCTCTTTGTCGTACTTGTCCATGGTAGTCATGTCGTCTTCGACTTCGAGGGCGTTTTGCACGATGGCTTCCGCCTTGTCGTAGTGTTCGGGGTGCGTCCGCGTGGAATCAAGGACGTCGCCTCCGACGACGCGCAAAAAGGCAGCCGCGTTTCTGAAGACGGTTTCCTTGAGTGCTGGCTTCAAATCAACCTTGTTGTCGATCACGCCACCTTCGTGCGAACGTACGGCGTTCACCACAACGGCAGCCTTGCGCGGGCCGAGACCAGCGACGTAGCGCAACAAACCAGCCATCCACGGGTGCGCGCACACCGCGTTTACATCAACACCAGCTTGGTTCACCAGAGTTACGAGCTGGCGTTCCATGATAGCCACACGGTCATCTTTACTCAACACGGCGTCTTGCAACGGACACATCGGAAGCGAACCGGCTTCTCCACCGGGCACGAGCGACGCAACAACGGCGGCTGGGTTGAGCATGTAGCGGCCCAACGCAACGGCGCGCAAGACGACTGGCGTCTGTTCTGGCATCTCCGACTTGACCACGCTCGCGGTTTCGCACAACTTGGCTACCGTGTCATCAACGTATTCTACTGCAATGACTGAAACTTCTTCCGGAATTGCGCGTGGTTGTTCTTCAACTATGCGAGCGACGGTGGCGGTGAGAACTTCGTACACGCGTCTGGCATCCATGCCAATGGCGCCCACAGCACACACGTGTGGACGGTGTTGTACGACAAAATCCATCAGCGCTTGAAGTTCATCTTGCTGTGAGTTCATTTGTGCACCACCGGCGGCACGTGGCCCACCAAGGTTGCGTCCAATAGTATGGCACTGAATGTAATCCACGAGCTCGCCCGCCGTGTCGAGCGCGACAAAGGTCGCGGGTGACCCAGCAACAGCAGCGACGACGCGTACATCGATTTCTTCTTCCGCACGTGATGGCTGCCACGGTGCGCAATAGATGTAACTCCACGCTCCTTCCGAGCACGTACGCGCCATGTGATCGCGCGCGTCTTGACCAAGCATGCTCGCAAAATCACGCGTCGCCGCCGGAAGCAAGTGTTCATTGAGTGCCTTTTCGAGAATCGACTTACGCACAGCGTTCCACTCATTCGCAAGCGCACTTTCATTTTCACTCAAGTAGCTTGTGTACATTTCTTGCAACGTGTGCTCGACGCGCACCTTAGAAAAGCCTATGTTCACCTTGAGTAAACCGCGGCGTTTGCCCTCCATCATGTACGCGAATTGTTCGCCAGTAACCTTGTATAAGGGCACATCCTTCAAGCGCTTAATAGGCGCGATCGGATGCCACGGGTCGACGATCTCGGTGCCTTGCGGCGTCGGATGCGTGCTCACCGTCGCGTGCTCAGAGAACTTGTCACGAAGCCAGTTGCGAATGGTGGGCTCGGCGCCGATTTCAGTCGCCGCCACCGTAACAAAGGCCTCCATGACGTGTTCAATCTTCGTAAAGCCTTGGTCCAAGTACACCTTTGCGAGCTCACTCGGTGGAACATCAGCCAGGTTATCGCTATCCTTGTAGTGAAACAAACTTTCGCCGAGAGTCTCCGCGGTGGGACCAGACATCTTGACGAGGTCACGGATACCCTTTGCAACGTGCAAATCGTAATCCGTGCGACGTTGCGGGCGACGAGACGTGCCATCCAACTTTTCTTTAAAGAACAAGTTTGCCTTGGCCTCAATATCATCCACGAAGTGATCCATCGTCGCGTAGTGCAAATGGTTGATCAACTGACGAGCTACTTGGCCGTGTTCGTGGTCGGCTTTAGCCTCTGCGATGGCGTTAAAGCTCGCCGCCAAACGCGATTTTCGAAGTTCAAGGCGTACGTAACGGTCATCCCAATCGAGAATGGCGTACATCACGTCGAATCGTCTCAAAAGTCGCTCGTAGTTTCCACCGTCTTCATCCAAGGCTCGGCGCGCCTCTTCGTAGCGGCCACGAAGGAGGAGCACCATGTCGTCTCGGCGCTGCGTACCAATATACGGCACCTCCAAATGCTCTTCAAACGTAAGCTTGAGAAACAAGACGATAGAGGAAATAATTGCCTCGGCTTCTTCTGCTGGTAACTCATTCATCGACTGCTCTAACATGTATTCTCGGTTCATGCGAGCTTCTTCTGATTCGTAATCCGCGGCGCCGCGCAACAAGAGCGCGCCTTCGGGTGTGGGTTGGCCCTTTTGCACCGACCCGACACCCATGAGACGATCGTAAATCCAACGCGCTTCATGTTCCCAGTCCATCGGTGCTGATGCAGGACGCGGCTTGAGTTGCTGACGTTCCGGGATGTCCGTTTCGCGAATCTGGTCATCCGCGGCGGTGAGCATTTGCTCCTTCACCACGGACGGTTCGAACGCCTTGGATGCCCAAGTCTTCGCCTCCACCGGGCCACCGACTGACTTTCGGGCTAACTTTTGCTCCACCTTTGCCGCACGACGCTCTGCGGCTGCCGCGCGGGCCCGTTCGTAATCCTCTGCGTTTGCATCATCATTTTCAATAAAATCATCCATCTCGCCATCCTCGCCGTCGCTACTGTCCTCCGCCAAATCCTCAACACTTTGCGACTCCGCAACGCCACCGACGCGGTTACGACGTGCGAACATGCGGTGGAGCTCCTCAGTGTCACCAAAGATATCCGCTGCGTCTTGGAGCTGGTCTCGGCGCAAGCCCGGAATGGAAGACTTGAGACGACGCTGGCGCTCCTCCTTAGACTCCTTGGGACCATCCGTTTCATCGCGCACGATAAAGTCGTCCATCTCGTCTTCGGAGTCGTCGTCGTCACTATATGCCACCGCACGCTTAGCGTCAGGGGCCTCCGGCGCTTGAACAGCCGCGGCGGGGGCCTCCCCTTCCGCGCCCGCCGCCTCTTCGTCGTCATCCTCGCCAAACAAACCGCGTTCCAGATCCGCAATCGTTCCCGCTGCGCGCGGTTCTGCCGTCGTCGCTCCTTCGCGCTCTGCCGCAGTCTGAATGCGCTTCTTCTTTTCTTTACGCTTAAACCCAGTGACTTGGTTATCCTCCAAAAGCTCGTAATCTTCCTCGTCGAGCGCCATGGCGCGTTTGCGGCGACGACGTCGAATGCCCTCATCTTCGTCATCACTATCCTCCTCTGCCGCCGCCGTCGCATCGCCATCAGCGTTCGCATCGGTCGCATCCTCCTCCTCCTGCGCATCCGCCGCGACCGTCGCGTTGACGTCCGCGGACTCTACCGCGTCGTCCCCGCCAGCCCCTCCAGCGGGTGCGCCCGCGTCCGCTCCGCGCTCCACCGCCTCCTCCGCATTCCGCACCGCGTTCACCGCCTGTACGTCATCACCACCATTCCCCACGTCTTCGCGTTCGTCATCCGACATCTCGCGTGCCTCGTGCGTGCGCAAACCGAGAGTGATCTATTGATACAAGATCGATCTGCGGCGCGCAAATTGAACGAAACAGCGACGCGGTTTTCGGTTCGGGTCGCCTTGCTACGCGCGGTTCGGGTCGCACGACGACGTCAGTGACGAGAGGTGTGCGCGCGCGTGCGTGCGGACACCACCCGATGGCGACGCGCCGAGGAATGGCGATGCAGTCAGAATGTAGGTTTGGGACGGCGTTTTCAGTTTGGGCGCAAAACTGGTATTACAATTTTAGAGGTGTTATCGCCACGCTCTGGCGGCGTCGGCGTCATCAGCGGCACGCTTTGCGACGATGGTACCGATGACGAGAGCGATGAGGGTGAACACGAGTAAAGCGTGGGAAAAGTCGTCATCGAGCGCGTCGAAACTCTTCGACGGATTGAGCCGAGTGTAAAAGGCGTCCAATCCATACGCAAAGAATAATACACTGCTTTCCAGCGTGGCTGGGGCGGTGATGATACCACGTAAGCCACGAACAGTGTAGTGGTACGTGGCCCACGACGCTGGAAACACGGGGATGACTTCATTGTACGGAATTAGGCCTTCTTCGCGATCGGCGGGCGTGGGTTTATTCGGCCGCCGCGGGTCCAGAAACCGCTTGTCGATGGACGTGACTTGGTCCGTAGCCGTGGCGAGCAGCACAGCAGGTTCGGTAACGCCTCGCATTGAACGCGTGACGCTGAGCATTTTCGCTTCGGGGCGAATGTAATAGCTCTGTCCGATTATTCGTAAAGTTGGCGGCGCGAGCGAGCTCGACGTTTCATTTTGCGCGCCGCCAAAGATGGACTTGTACACCAAATCACCGACAGCCAACCCGCGTCGCTCTTCGCTATCGTCGTACATTTCTAACACACTCATCGCGTAACGCTGAGCACGAGTGTTGAAATAATGGTAAGCCACCCAATTCTCGCACATCACCGCGTGTACGGGCCCACGAGCGTCGCCGTGACGCACACGATATAATATCCGACCAGTCACGGCGTCGATCAAGTTTACGTGCACCGCCGCCTCGGTGCTTGTGGCGACAAAAATCGTGTTCGGGTTGAGGTACTTGAACATGGTCGACCGGTCGCCTGGCACGCGCACCCACGAGTTCACGACCTCGCCCTCCATGGGCTTTGACGCAAAGCCGACGATGTCGCCCGATTCCGGCGGAAACGCCACCGTCCACGAATGCAAAGAGCTGATTTCGGACCCAAACGCCTCGGGCGCTGGGTTGAACTTGTATCCACGAACTTCATTCAACTCTTGATCGACTTTGTAGTACGACATGTGACGGAGCTGCTCGCGCGCGCTCAACCACACCGTGTCGGCTTTGGGATAGACGGCGGAAGCGCCCGAGGAATCCACCAACACCAATCCCATAGCACCGCCAGCGACGTCGAAAGGCAACACGTGTGCGGTGCGGAATGGGAATTCAACGCGCTCCCCGACTATTTCGCCAGTGAATTGATCAATCACGACAAGCGATGTGGTGGAGACACCCTTGGCGATGGCGAGCGCGTACTTGGCGCCGTCTTCGCCGCCGAGCGGCTTCCATTCCATCAAGGCCGAAAATTCTAAGCCTGATGCGCCGAGGTACTGTCTCCACAACGCGCGTCCGTCGCCATTATGCATCGCGATGACCCCTCCGCGCGCAGACAACGCGATGATTGACCGCCTAAATCCATTGTGGTCTTTATGCGCCTCATTCTTTGTGCTATCCTTTTGACGAAGCGCGACGAGACGGTTCAAATCATTGCTCGTCGCGCGCCTGAAACGCATTTTAATAGAAAGCACCTGATACTCAATGCGTTCGCTTGACGTCAGCCGCACGCTTGAACCCACGTGCGCGGTAGCGCCTGCATCCGGAAGATGACCAAAAATCACGTACCGCGCCTGCGAGGACGCCTCCTCGCGTGTCCAGACCACATCTTTACCACGATGCAAGCTCATCGTCGCGTCGGCGTCGACCGTCAGTATTGAATCTTTAGATTTTGAAATGAATGCGCGCGCTAATGGTGCGTTGCGCAGGAATTCATCGCCTCGGCGCGTCTCGCCCAACGCGATTTCAGACGCATCCAAAATCGACACTGAGCTCATTGTGTACGCCATCACACCGCGCTGCGCCATCGTACGCGCGCGCACGACGCCGACGAACACGTCTTCGCCGTCCACCGATACGGCAGAGAACGTCGGACACGCGTCAGCGTACGTCTTGACGATTTCTAACGCCCCCGTCTCGACGTTGACGCGCGTCAACGCGCACGCCTCGCCCGACGCGAGCACACCAACACCGTGACGAATCGCCGCTAACGCGCCTCGCGCGTGACTGCCTACCACTGTTGTGTACGTCACGCGCTCTCCAGACGTAAACGCGAGCTCGGATGGCATCGCGAGGGTCGATACGCCTTTGCCTTTAACGAGCGCCGCGACGTCGACAGAAATCACGCGACCCGTCGGCGTCACGCCAATCATGCGTGCGTTCGTCCCTACGCCAAGCGCGTACGCCTGATCGGGCGCAAACGTCCCTTGACGTGCGCTCGCACATCGACCACCGATGACGGTCCCATCAATCGTGGTCATCGCGCACGCGCACGGCGCACCCGTCTCGAGCTCTCGGCCAACCGCGTACGTCACCTCACCATGCACGAATACGCGCTCCCAAATCGCCTTCTCCACAACGTCACGCACATTTGCTCGCCAATTCACCTCACCAGTGCGCAAAGAGCGCATAACAACCTCTCCTTTGGCTAAAGTCACGACGTCGACGTCGCCACACCCGTCGACGTCCCGTCTCGCCACAAACACGTCCTCACCAATCTGCACCTCACGCTCCGCTCGAGCCTCCGCACTCGGCATCGCATCGCTATAACTCACACCTTCCCACAACAATTCCCCATCGCGCGTGTCGTACGCTCGAATATGCTTGCCTCCGTCGCCGCTCGTCGCGAGCGCGACGTCGTCGTCGATCGCCGCGCGCGTCACCCCACCCTCGCTCGCATCATGCACCGCACGCCACGCGATCGCCCCAGTCGACGTATCAACACTCGCCACGCACTCTGCGCTCTGTGTGAACAACCGCGCGTGCCGCACGTCGAGATAGGCGTGCCGCACGTCCCCGATGTGTTCGGCGAGCCAGTCTCTCGATCCCAACTGCTCGCGACGCAACGCGCGCGCCGTCGGCGCGCGCGACGCGCACGACGCGACCAAGACCACCGCACACGCGCCCGCCATCGACCGCGCGCGCCGGCGGCGCAGACGCCCGCCGCGACGCGCGCGTTCGGACGTCATCATTGATGACGATGACGATGCGTCGCAATGTGTCGTCACTCATCCGCGCGCCAGCGCCCCCGACGCCGCACGCACGCGCGCGTCGCGCCCATCGAACCCGCGCGACGCGCACGCGACGATGGCGCACGGCGCGATCGACGACGTCATCGATGACCGCGCGCGCGCGCTGTACGTGAGCGCGTATGAACGCATCGACCGGGACCGAGGCGGCGGCGGAGCGAAGCTCGGCCTCCCGCGCGACGGCGACGGCGACGGCGACGGTGACGGCGACGGCGGTGCGTCCGCGCGCGGCGTGTTCGTGGTGAACATTGCGCGCGACGTGCGCGCGGCGACGCTGCACGGGACGGTGATGCGCGTGGGTGAGGGAGGTGAGCTCGCGCGAGGCGGCGACGCGAGGCTCGCCGACGTGGGTTCGAGCTCAGGGACGTTCGCGTACGATATTAACGTCGGTGGTAAAGGAAAGGGGGATGGGAAAGCATCGCTCTTGACGCGCGCGCGCGTGCGGTGCGCGCGTGAATTGGCGATTACGAGAACGTTGGAGAGCGTTCGGGACGAGTACGAACGCGAAGCCGCAAAGGCGAGGACGAAAGAAACCAACGACGGCGGTGACGATGACGACGATGCGCGCGCGCGTAAGCGCGAGAGGAAGGAGAAGAAGGAGAAGAAGGAGAAGAAGGAGAAGTCGGCGAAAAAAGCCAAGAAGGACGCGTCGTAGTTGAGATGTTTTTGTAACCAAAAAGTAAAACTGTGTAGCCAAGCCGCGCGTCTTCGCTCGTCACAACATGACGTGCACCATCGCCGTCGCCGCCGCTGCGGCATCGCCTGCTGCGCGCGCAACACCGCCATCGTCTGCGTCTGCGTCGCGCCCGCGCCAATTGCGCTCGGACGCCGCAACGCGCGTGGCGCAACGCGTCATCGCCGTGTGCGCATCGCTCGCGCTGACGTCCCAGCCGCTCGCGGCGCACGCGCAGCCCGGGTCGAAGCCGATCCCGGTGATCGATGACCCCGAAGTCGGATGCACGGTGAAGGCGTTGGATTTATTTTCCGACGTGCGCGCGAAGTTTTCCATGGAGGTGGCGAGCGGGGCGCTGCCGGAAGCCGTCCTGAACCTCTCGCGGTGTGACTATAGCGGGAAGGATTTAAAGGGGAAGGTTTTGAGCGGCATCGTGGGCGACGACGTGAATTTTGACGGCGTGGATTTCACCGGGGCGGAGATGTCTCGGGCGAGCATGCGTGGGAGTTCGTTTAAGAATGCGGTGTTGAATTCGGTCAACGCGTACGAAGTGCGGTTTGATGGGTCGGATATGCGAGGCGCGGATTTTACGAATACTTTATTGAGTTCGGCGAGCTTTGGGAAGTATAACGGGGTGTGGGCGAATGTTGAAGGCGCACAATTCGAAGGCGCGTTGTTGTCGAGTTCGGATGCGCAGAGATTGTGCCAAAATCCAACACTCGATATCGACGGGTTGATTGCCATCGGCGGGTGCAAGTAAATTTTTTTCTCATGCTTTGCTTTAAAAGACTACATTTTATAATAGGCTATACTGCGCGATGTAAATTAGATCACTACATGACATTTTTCACGACGAAGTTCAACTCTGGTCTTTCCGCGACAGCCTTTTTAGCGGCTTCGGCGGATGCGACGGTGACACTCGTGGCGTCGGCGCCTCGGACGGCTTCGAGCGCGTCGGCGAAATCCTTGAAATCTTTCTGGGACGTACCTAAAATTTGCTCGCGACGCTCTTGGCGCTCTTCGTCGCTGACGTTGAGCAAGTGACGCATGAGCGCGGTGTAGCCCTTGGAGTCGGGAAGTTGGTAGGAGTCGATGTCGCCGATGGTGCCGATGATGCTCTTCGTCAATTCCTCCTTGCCGATTTCAAGGTTGCGTAAGAAGTCCACCGTGGCGTCATAGTTGTCGAGCGTTTTCAACAAGTTTGGATCTCTGTAAGATAAGTAAGTGAACATACCGCTGTGCGAGTCAAAGTCGCTGAAACCGCCGTAAGCGCCGCCAGAGACGCGCACGCGATCCCACAACCACGTCGTCCCCAACAACTTGTTAATCACATACGATGATCCATGGAGCTCGTATCCAGCCTTGTACAAGTTCGCAGCCTTGCCGACGTAGTTCACTTGCGTGGGCACGGTGAGGATTTCATTCTGCTTGGGGTTGATGCCAGTCCATTGCTCAGACTTGCCCGCGCCAGTGGCGGGCATGGAGTTCAAGAAGGCTTCAACAGACGACATGGAAAGGTCAAGCGTCTTAGCGTCAGCAGTCAAGTTGGTCACAGAGCCGGCTCGGTTGTTAATGCATGCAGAGATGGTTTGTAAATCCGCCAAGACACCGTCCCAGTCGCTGTCGACGCGCTTCGAAAGCTCGCGGAGGTAGTCGAGTTGCGCCAAGCCGCCCATTTGCTCAGACACCCAACCAGAGACAGAGTCCATGGCGTCGAGGCGACCAGCGGCGACGCTGTGGCCAGAGCCCTGCACGCGAGATTCCATACCCGCACGCGTTTCGAGGACGAGCTGCTTGAAGATGTTCTTGTCGTCAAACTTGGCCTCGAGCATGAGCTCAGACATGAGTTCGTGAAGAATGCCAACCTTGTCGCTAGTAGCCTTACCTCGCACGACCATATACGCTTGCATTTCGTCCGAACCACGCATCGGCGACGTGAACGGGGAAACAGAGATGCCGCCCGTTTGTGCGCTGATAAGCTGATCAAATTCAACAAAACTCTTGGACTTGGTGCCCATGCGTCCGAGCGCACGCGTCCAAAGCGGAACGAGCGCCAAGAGGTGAGTGGGAATAGTCTTCAAATCGAGCAAGTGCTCAGCGTACAAGATATCGTTCGTGAACAAGTCGTGAGTTAATACCTTTGTCGCACCAATAGACGAGAAATCCGTCGGAATAGACTTGGCTTCCTTGGGAATGTCGCTCAACGCCAACGTCGGAACGCACGCGAGGGCCTCGGGCGAGTCGGGCGTTTCTTGAAGAAGCTTCAATTCCTCAGTCGCCTTGACCATGTTTTCGAGCTCTTCCGGAGTCATGCTCGCACGCTTTGCATCCAGCTTGCTTTGCTCTTCTGCGGCTTCAACCTCGGCAAGCTTCGCGTCGGGATTGAGTTCGACGGTGACTTGGTGCGTGTTTTCAATGAGCAATCTGCGCATCAACGGACGGAAGACATCTTCGGAGGCGATGCGCTCCTTCAACTTAGCGAGCGGCGCCTCGAATCGAAGCGGCTCGAACGGGTCGCCTTCATACAACCAAGTGCTCATAGAACGGAACATCAAAGAAAGACCACGCGGGAAGCGGCCAGTGTTGTTTTCTCTCAAGCTAAATTCAATCGAGTTGATGCTCGCTTCGATGGCCTCCTTAGTGAAGCCTTCTTCGGCAATACGCGCAATCGTATCGTGAATCAACTTCTCAACCTTCGGGATGTCTTCGGACGCGACACCACGCAAGCCAACCGCGTAGGTGGGCTGACGGAGTTCATCCTCCAACCCATAACCGACGATGGCTTCGCCCAAGCCGGATTCCTCCAACGCGATGCGAAGCGGCGCCGAGGCAGAGCCCATCAACAGGTTGTCCAAGAAACCTACAGCGAGGCCAGTTTCCGGGTCAAACGGATCCTCGCTCAACAACCAGTTAACTTGGACGAAAGACTTTTGCTCTTCTTCGCCTTCGCCACTGGTGTACGAGCGTACGATGCGCTTGGGCTCGCTGAAAAACTTCTGCGTACCGATGGAGCTGTCAACCTCACGGTATTCAAACTCATCGAGGAACGTCGCCAAGTGCTTTAAGCGCTCCTCAACATCGTCATCACCGTAGTACCACATACGAGAGTTACTTGGATGGTAGAACTTTCCGTGGAAATCCTTGAACTCAGCAAACGTAAGTTCGGGAATGACGCGAGGGTCCCCGCCAGAATCGACGCCGTACGTGTTATCCGGGAACAGCGCTTGCTGGCACTCACGCGCAAGCACAGAATCAGGGGATGAGTACACACCCTTCATTTCGTTGAACACCACACCCTTGAACGTCATCGGTCCATCGGTGGAGTCGAGCTCGTAGTGCCACCCCTCTTGCTCGAAAGTTTTTTCATTCGTGATGCAACGAGGATGAAACACCGCGTCCAGGTAGACATCCGTCAAGTTACGGAAGTCTTGCAAGTTACACGATGCCACCGGGTACGCGGTCTTGTCTGGCCACGTCATCGCGTTCAAGAACGTGTTCAAAGACCCCTTGATGAGCTCCACGAAGGGCTCCTTGATGGGATACTTGCGCGACCCGCACAACACTGAGTGTTCCAAAATATGCGGAATACCCGTCGAGTTCGCTGGCGGCGTACGAAACGCCACACCAAAAGTCTTATTTTCATCGTCGTTACTCAAAGACATCACCTCGGCGCCAGTCTTCTTGTGCTTGAACAGAAACGCCTTGGCGTCGTACTCTGAGATGTAATCCTCGCGCACGAGCTCAAACCCGTGCAAGTTCGCCGGCGCCTTCATCTTCTCATAAGTCGACACCGGCTCACTCACTGCACGACGAATAACCGAACCCGCGCGAACGCGCGCCGCCTTGGTCGCATGCGCAATCCCTCGAGACGACACCAAAGGCGTCGCCGTCGATCGCGTCGCCGCGGACGCCATCATCCTCAACGCGCTCCCGTCGCGCCCCGCGTGCGCCGCTCTCGCCGCCGACACCGCCGACGCCACCGTCACCGTCTGTGTGCTTGCGCTCGACGCCGCGCCGCTCGACCACGCGCGCGCACACGCCACCGTCGTCGACGCTCGTCCAACGACGTCACCGATGAATCGGCGCGTGACCGTCGTCGTCCTCCTCGTGCGCGCCGCTTCGTCCCTTACGACGACGCGTGCGCGCGCGCGAAATCAATCAGATACAAATACGAGCGCTTAGGCGTCTCGAGGTCGCCGTCGACACCACGCGCGTCGACGAATGGCGTTGGAGCCGCGTCAGCGGAATGGGATGGGTGGACAAAGTGCACCGTCACTTTGCCCTATTCTCTTTAGTCGCCATTCACACGCGCGCGCCACGGGATTGTGCGAGCAGCGAGGACGACGACGAGGCGTACGGCGAGTGTACTATCGATTCTGTTCGGTTTGCGCGGCGCGACGACGAGGACGACGACGATAATATAAGGAGATGATGGCCATGACTTTATCCATGATGGCGCCAGTCAAGACGACGACGGCGCTGCGCACGACGCGGTCGTTGAGATCGAGCGCACCGCAGCGTCGCGTGCGGGTGAACATGCTTCCTCCGGGTGGGGGCATGCCGAACATGCCTGGGATGGACCCGAAGAAGATGGCTGAGATGCAAAAGGCGTACGCGGAGGCGATGAAGGATCCAGAAACGGCGAAGAAGGTGCAAGCGCAAATGGCGCAAATGCAAGGGATGATGAATAACCCAATGGTGCAACAACAAATGCAAGCGATGAATAATATGGTGGCAAATCCGGACATGCAAAAGAGAATTGCAAGTTTGAAAGATGACCCGGCGTTTGCGGATTTCTTTGATGATTTGAAGAAGAATGGACCGGGGGCGATGATGAAGTGGGCGAATGATAAGGCGTTTTTGGCGCGATTGAATGATGCGCTCGGTGGAGAGGATGCTATTCGTGCGGCTGCGGGTGGGATTGCGCCACCTGAAGCGGCAGCGGCGCCGGCGCCGGCAGTGAGCGCGCCTGAAGTGGAAACGTTGCACGACGCAGCGCGCTACGGTGACGTTGAAGCGGTGGAGGATTTCATCGCTATTGGTAAGGATATCAACGCTCGCGATTCGTCGTCGCGCACGCCCATCCATTATGCTATTGCGTTTGGCAAGGGCGACGCGGGTGAGGAGATTTTCAACATGCTTCTCGAAGCCGGCGCGGATTTGACAGCGACGGATGAAAAGAAGAACACCCCGTTGCACTACGCGTGCGGTTACGGTAAGCCGTTCGCTGTCAAGGCTTTATTAGCCAAGGGGTGCGACAAAACGTCTACCAACGGCACAGGTAAGACGCCCATCGATCTCGTCAAGCTTGAGGCGAAGAATCCGATCAACAATGACGCTGAGTTGGTCGCCGCGTTGTCCGTGTAAATTTGACACGTCATTGGAATATTAAAAATAAAAACAAATTCTTTTCCTTTTAGTTCAGTTAAGTCGATAACGCCTCAGAGAGAAACGAATGAAAGCAAACAAAGGATAATGCTTAATCTAAAGTTTTCGAAGTATTACACAAGATCATCTCGTCTCAAACTTCCGATGGTATGTAACGGCCGTGATGTATTAGCGTGCGCTTGATGTTTGAAAACTATGATCAGAGAGGAAAGTGGCTCTATGATAAGGAAAGGGTAGGCTCTATGCCGAAGCGGGTGATTCAGAGAAGCCATCGGTAATGAAGCGTTTGAACATGGACTCCGCGCCGGTGGCGAGAAGACGACTCAATGCGGTCCAACCCGACTTTTGAGTCGTGAGCACGTAGCTATTGCCCGTTCCGGGCGCTTGTGTCGCTTCAGCGGACGCGACAGGTGATTTCGTGGCATCCCTTGGAGATTCACCAACTATCTGCATGTGGTACGAGTACATGCCCATGACGAGCGACGTCACCAACCGGGCGGCAATCAGGCACGGCAAGATGCGCATCTCAATTGGCGTTATCGGGAACACACTTTGAATGCCGGAAAGCATGACTGACATATCGCGGATAGGATCACGTTTGTTGAGCGCACAGTACGCCATAGCGATAGCAACTTCATTGACGCTCCAAGACACCACGACATCACCAAAATCAATGACGCCAAATTCATTTTCCAAGGCAACCGTGTCCGACAAAATCATAACGTTCTGCTCGTTTAAATCGTTGTGCAATATACCTGTCCGCAGCTTATCCGATACTGGCATTACTAAGTGCTTAAACGCATTAAACACGGTGTTACACATGGAAACACGAATTTCATCTTGGAAAACACCACGCACGACGAGATCCTTCATGAAGTACTGCACGTCCATAAAGTATCGCAAATCCCACAGTCTCGCGCGACTCTCGAGAGCTTTCCAACACATGCCTTGCTGTTCTAAGTGAACGATGGACATACAATCTTGCAAATCAGCGCGCTGCGAAACAAGTGCGATTTCTTGCGGCGTCGGCCATTTGTTGAGCACGCTGCAAATGCGTCCAACAAAGACGCCGCTTTGACGAACGAACACATCTGAGTGCGGAAGCGGAACATCCACAAGAAGCTTACCTGGGAGATAAGTCAACACCCTCAAGGTATGTGCAACTTGATTGGTTGCCAAGAACGTCACTCGAGTGCAAAATTCACGCTGAGCACCAGGGGTATCCGCGGAAACAATGTTTACGGTACCGTCTGGCCCAGGCACCGTGTACATAGCAAGCTTGGACTTGATAATTCGTGGGCACTCAATGCCGTGCGCACCTAATTGCGCCATCACTCGTTCTTGTGCCGCAAGCACGCCGCGACTGATTCCCGAACTATCGACGCCATTGTGAACCTTTACGACGAACTCCCGTTTGACGATTTTCTCCCCCGACACCGGATCTGGGCAGTACGCAAAGAAATACCAGTTCTTGTCGTCATACGAAGGCAACTCTCTCATGGAATCTCGAGAAATATCGCCAATATCATAGTGCGCCATGAGCAAACGAAAGACCTCCGACGCCGTGACTTGAGGACGACGCAATTTACGCTCGGCTTCATCAATCATCGTTGTAGGCACGTTTGCGCTTCGCACTTCGCTCGGCAACAACGACGCAAACGCCGCCGGTTGCGCCCGCGTAGGCGCCACTCCCGGCACATCAGGTAACGCAGCCGACGCCGCCAACTCAACCTGTCTTTGCTCCTCAGACATTGCCTCTAAAGCCTTTTCGCTCGGCGCGCGAGTCCTCTGCGCGCTCAAACGCGTCGCCTTTGTCGCCCCGCCGTCAGCCGCACCATCAGCCGCACCGTCCGCCGTCGGCGTCATCGTCGCGTTCGGTATCGAAATTCCCGCCCCTTCGCCGTCACGCGCAACATTTTCACCGTCTTCCGCCGCGTCATCGTTGTCACCATCGCCGTCACCGTCGTCACGACCGCGCGTTCCGCGCGGCGTTCTCGGCGACGTCTCCATCTCCCCCGCCGACCCTTGCCGCGCCCGTCGCGCCCGTCGCTCCACTTGCCTCTCCTGCTCTCGCGCGCGCACCCCCATCGCGCGATCCAGAAAAGCCGCGTCGCAAAGTGTCGAATCGGCGCATCATTGTCCGGAATGCACATCATCACACAATCCAATCGCATCCAACGCATCCAGCCCCTTCCCTGGCGCATCCTACACCGCGAACCCGCGCTGTGTGCGCACACAAAATTCCACGCCACCCATCGCGCGCGCGCGCTTCGCGTGGAACCCGCGCGATCGCCTGCGCGCGCGCCAGATGCGCGCGCGCACCGCACCCGTAAGCGCGCGCGCGACACCTGACACCGCGTGGGGGCGCGCATCTAAACCCTAGGCCAGGGTATAGGGTTTAGTGACGGCACACGCCACACGCCATCGATCGGCACACGGTGTCGCGCGCCGAATGGTGGCGACGACGGGCGCGAGCGCGATGCTGCGCGGTGCGCGATGCGGTGCGCGATGCGCGGTTTCCACGCGACGCGCAGTCGCGCGCGAGAGTCCGCGCGCGGTCGGGCGTCGCGCGGGCGCGCACGTGGGAACGCACGCGGGAACGCACGCGGTGTGGCTGACGCGGATGGATGATGCGTCGGCGGCGCGGTGCGGTGGTGGTGGTGACGGTGCGCGCGAGCGCGAATGCGGTGCGTTTGGTGTTCGTGCACGCGATGGGGGCGTTGGTGGGGTGGATGTGGGCGTTGGACGACGAGGACGACGACGATGGGCGGGGGTGGCGCGGGGCGCGGCGGGGGCGTTCGCCGACGACGCGCACGAGACGCAGTACGCTGAGGTGAAGAAGACAACGAAGAAGAAGAAGGATAAGATGAAGAATAAGAAGAAAAAGAAAAAGTGTCGCGGGTCTTCGAGTAGTAGCAGCAGCAGTAGCAGCAGTAGTAGTAGCTCGAGCAGCAGCAGCAGCAGCAGTAGTAGTTCGGAGAGCGAAGGCGAGGGCAAACGCGGACGCGCCTCAGCGAAACAAAAGTTTCAAGATGTCCTTACTAATATGGGTAATGGTGGTGGGAAAGCGGGCATGGATAAGACTATGAAAAAGTCGACGACTAAGACGTCGATGAAGTCTAAGAAGACAAAGACGAAGAAGGGTAAAAAGGGTGACGTGCTGGCGGCGTTGAGGACAAAGTTGGGCAAGGTTGTGTCGCAAAAGGCGCAAGAAGACGCGTTGCGGGCTCAAACCATGGTGGGAGATGCGTTGGTGATTGACGTGGAAGCGAAAAGTTTTTCGAATAGCAGCGGGCCGACGACTTCTCTCCCACCGGCGTTGGCGACGACTGGGTATTGCCCGTTGGTGTCCCCGGTTGTCGTCGGCGACGCCACGAAAAAGGTGCCTCTCGCCGTGGTTGAGATTTGCACCGGGAAGGAGTGTCGCAAGCGCGGTGGTGGCGACATTGTTGAAGTTTTGCAAAACGAACTCCCGGAAGGTTGGGCGTGCCAAGGCAGTGGAAAGTGCATTGGCTCGTGCAAACGTGGCGTCAACGCCCGATTGAAGACAGCCATCGGCAGCGAGAAATTTTCGTATCTCGACGTACCGACGGCGCGTTCATTCTTTTGCAACATGGCCAACGCCACAAATGAGCTTCAAGCGAGTTTCGATGACATGGATATCGGCATGTCTAACTCGCCCACGAGTCGCCGCAAGGCGTCACCGATTATGGTTGCCGCCGAAGAGGCGTCGCGACGAGCCGGCGAAATGGCCAACGTTCCGAAAGGATTCATGCCTAAACTGATGTAATCATAAACGATTCTTTGAATGAAACAGATGTTGAATGAATCACACGCGCGTTGCTAATATATATGGTATAATGCGCCGTAGTTTGCTCTGGGTTTAGCGCGCTTCGTTCAACGTTAGCTTGACGCGGTCGTCGTCACCGAAAGCATAGGCATACTTCCATGACGGTGTCGCAATATCGTCCCACGTCTCTTGTATGCTTCCGTCGTCTTTTGGTCGCAAACTCAAACGCTTGCCGCTGGGCACAACGTAGCTGACATCTCCTGAAATAGTGACGTCCTTGGCATCAAATTCACCGCTTCCGTGAATGACGATGGATGCTCGTTCGATGCGACTAATGCTTGCGCTCCAGTACACGTTTGAGGCATCATTCCAGTCGACGCCCTTGTTGATTACCTTGACGTTGCGAAGACGACAGCGACCGCACTTGTTGTCATCGAACACGACTGACCCATCAGCGATTGGACCCATCAAATCCGAAGCGTGGACGGAGAGAGCGCCATTGATGTCAACGTTTCGCCACTCAACTTCGGTAATTTCCAATCGCACCTCTGACCCTTTGTGAATCGTCCCGCCTTGAATCTTTTGCTCCACGACATCCCACAATGGTCCGATGCTCGGGTTTGTAGACCAAATGAACTCCGGTCCGAGGTTTAAGTAATCATCCACTGAGTAATCATCCGGCAAAGGATGCGCGACGTTGCAGCGCACAAGCAAATCGCTCGCATTTCGCAACAAATCAAGAAATGATCCGTCAGGCGTTTGCGCGAGGTTTGTCGATTTGGGTGGTCTGTTCTTTTTGGCGCTACTTGTGATTCGTCTACGAAGCGCGAACAACGCGAACGTCGGGAGAGTATCCCAGTCATTCGCCCCAAGACGCTCCGGGGAGTGGCGCATCAAAGCGTCGGCAATATTCTGCATCGAACACTCCAATCTTCCCCCTTTAACGCCATTTTCCAACACTGGCTTAGTCAAATTGATCAGCATCCCAGGAAACGCCGCACGCGGCGTGCGCATGAGCGCATCTTTGATGTGATTTAACCCAATGTACAAAACGTTCGTATTCGCTGGATACGCACTTTCCTTGCCGCCTTCATCACTTGGCTTGTCACTCAAGCCCAAACGCTCAAGCTCGGTGTACTCAATATTTGACACGCCATACGAATAAGTATTCGTCAACGCGTTCTGTTTTTCAACCAGGACGTTGATGCCCTCGCTTGCGCCAATGTGACGCTCACAGCTCGCGAAACCGAGCGCCTTGTCGCCCTTCACACCCACACCCGCGAGGGATAGCAAAGTGGTATCGGTACCAGCCATTGGATTGGTGATTTGTCGCACGATCGAGCCTTTACGATTGCGGCGCTCTAACCAATCGAAAACACCTTCATCGTACATGAGCTTCCAAATCGCTCCGTGACCGCCCGGCTTGAGCTTGAATTTCCCCAAACCTTTCCGTACCCACTGCCCGGCGTCGAGACTAATCACCGGTACGAGTGGTTGTTCAAATAGTTTGAAGTTTTCTTCGCCTCTACCGTACCAGTTATTGTCCCGAAGAAGGTTGGAAATTCGCGTGTGATTACCCTTTGCCGCGCTCGTCATCACCGCCACTGGCGTCTTGTGGTGCACGCCGTTCAATTTGTAATACAGCCACTCCCGAGCAGTCAAATCGCGGAACAGTCCTTCAATGAGCGGACGGCCGTTGTACTGCAAGAATGCCGCGGGTAAGCTCTCACCTGTGACGGGGTCTTCCAAACCAAGCCTGTCGCCCGCGCCGCCGAGAGGATAAATTTCTGCCATGTTTGGTAGCTCCTCGATGCCCCATCTCGACGCCGTCGCCGCAAAAGCCCCGCCGTTGGCTCGCAAATCCGCCCCAGGTGGGCGCAGCATTGTAACTTCTCCTGGCACACCCGCGCAATCGAGACCATCGCATTCCACGGTGCTATGCAACATCGCCGGCTCACCAGTCAACGCCTCGACGCACAGCTCCAACGCCGCGCACTGGTATCCTACGATGCCACCCATCATGTCATAAAACGTCTCCACCTTGCCTAGGACCGCCAACGCGCGTTTAATCACCGCACGTGCATTCTTCGTCGATGGTTCCTTCTTACTATCCACCGAGAACACGTGCGCCTGACCGCACGCCACGCACGCGTACACCATAAACTTGTCCCTATCGCCCAACGCCTCGCACGCTTTGACCAACGCCCCACCGCTCGATATCCATCGCACAACGCGAGGTCGTTCGCGTATCATCCGCAACTTCATCGAATACGCTTCATCAACGCTCGCGGCAACGGACGAAATCTCAATACACGCATCCCGAGCCGCCCGAGCGTCCTCCAGCGCCTCGCGCAGCCCCGCGAGCTCGGCGTCAGCAGCCTCGGACGCCGCGCTCTCCTCCGGCGTCGATTCCACCTGAAACTTTGACAACGCCGCCGCCGACGCCGCCACGCCATTCGCGTTCGCGTTCACCCCAATATCATCATGCACCGCGCGCAGACGCACCCTCGACGCCCGACCAGACGCCGACGCCGCCGACGACGCGCTCGGCGCCGGGACGCCGCGTCCTCGCGCGCGCACCTTACCCACGCGCGCACCATCGCCCGCGACCACGCGCGGCGCCGCACGCGCGTGCGTCATCACCAACATCACCACCATCGCCGCTCAACGCACCCCACCGCACGCTCGTCCGACGTCACGCGTCGATCCAGATGCACACAAAAGTGTCCTCGCACGAAAAGCGCACGACGTCGCGTCACCTCTGCGCGTCGCCGCACGACCGCGCGACCGCGAACGCGACCGCGAACGCGACCGCGAGACACCTCAAAACGTCCTAAGCGCGCCTGAAGCGGTGACGACGCCTTCGACGACGACGGCGCCGGGCGATGCACTGGCGCGACCGCGCGGCGCGAAGGATATTCTCTCGGGATGGACAGGTGATACATTGGTGGCGTTGAACGAGAGGAGGGAGGGACTCGTTGACCGATCGTGAACAGGAGGGTGTGGTCGTGTGGTCGTTCGACGTCACGG
>Ga0255753_1001789_pt1 | contig 24796 bp, 28 predicted proteins | sample 041ome_10_FD_179953 | JGI IMG/M metagenome (GOLD analysis project Ga0255753, IMG submission 179953) | Coastal salt marsh microbial communities from the Groves Creek Marsh, Skidaway Island, Georgia - 041412US metaG (version 2) | ecosystem: Environmental > Aquatic > Marine > Intertidal zone > Salt... | reverse complement strand
AATATACAAATAATTATTTTTTAAAATTGCCCCTTTAATTTCATCACTCGTCTGAAATAGCTTTACTTCATTATAGAATATTTGACCATCAACATTGGTCACTGAGTTTGACCCTAAGTTAAAATTTTGTTTTGGCTCTGGTGCCTCGAGGCCATAATGTTTCAACAACCATGGCCAATTGAGATAATGCTTATTCAAACTCAAATCATCACTGTGATTTAAAAAAATCCCTGTCACTGACAGGAGAACTAAAAAGGCACAAATCAAAATACCGATTTTACGGTGCAAATTAATGATTTTAGTATTCCGTCTCATTGTTACTTATTTACGTATGCATCTAAAAATAAGGCTAATTTCGCAACAGAGGTCATCGCCCATACTGAAAGTGTGGCTCCTGCAACACCGTCGATGTTTTGCGTGAGCTCGTTATTTAACAGTTGTCCACCAATGAATTGGGTTGTAAAGGCCGGGTATTTAATTTCCCACCCTCGAGTCTCACGAAAAATTAAGACTTCTGCTTGGCTGATCTTTTTCTCTTTGATGGCAAAACCGAAAGTAATTAATTCATCTTTGCCAATTTCCTCCAATATCCATGCGCTAGTACTTTCATTTTTCCAGTACTTAATTCTCAGACCCGAATAACGGTGACCTAAAATTTTCGTCACCGAGGCACGAAGCTCGCTCTTTAAAAGGAGCGACTCACTTGCAGGAACATTTTGATTAAAGACGTCATTTAAAAACTTTTCTTCAGTTTTGTAGACTCCTTTTGCCTGTGCCATGGACATCGAAAAAAGGAGCAGTAAAGCTAAAAAGATTTTTTTCATACTCAAGCTCTAAAAAGAGTAGCCAAGACCAGCATTAATGCCATCTAACTCAGCCATGCTCGACGGCGCAGATTGGTTTTGATAGTCAAGTTTGACGACAACATCTTTATGAAGCCACCAATTAACCCCTATATCCCATTGCTTGATTTCCGTATCACTGTTGCTGTTTGCTAAATTATCATAAAGGCTATAGCGTGTGAAAAATCCCACGTCATTAATACGATAAGATGGCTCGATATACCAGCCAAATTGCTCATCAGCGCCAATCGATTTTGGGCCACTACCATTAATATCCCACATGGCATACATAGCCCTTAAACCATAATTGCCTTTTTGGATAATCGTATGAAGTTCGAATAATGTTGCGTCGTCCACATTACTTAATGAGTCTTGGCTGTAATCGACCTGATGATTAATCGAAGCTGCCAACTCAATACCCGGCAACCCAGTATATTTCATTCGCCCGGTAATTGATGGGCTTTTAGCAGTTGCTTCGCCAACTTTTTGGCGCGCACTCCTTGGCGCATAATTACTATCAACAGTTGCTTTAAGGCCTGAAGATACGGCAAAATCGACACTCATGCCGTTATCATATTTACCAGATAGCATGGCGCCACCCTCCCACCAGGTCGTTGGCACAATTTTACTTTCCACATTATTTCGCTCAACCCCATAAAAGGTGGCTGGCTCATGGGTCTCATTAAGAATACCCACCGGCATTAGAAAAACCCCGCCCGAGAGAGAATATTTATTGTTCAAGTCATACTGGATATATGCCTGCTCGAGCTCAAATTCACCCACTTGATCCTCGCCTGCAACGCTGTGTTCGAGCTCCACCTCAGAAAAAAATCTTAGTCGATCTGTAAACTCATGATTAAACTCAAGCACAAACCGATGAAAATCTAATTCATCTACGTCCGCGTTGCCATTTCGATCGTTCAACCAATTACCATGCAGCTCTCCATAACCTCCAAACGTTGTACGGCTAGCAATTTTTGCCTGTTCTTTGATTGCCTCATCGGTTGCAATAACCACCTCATCCACGGATTCCTCAACAACCTCTACAGACTCTTTGAGCTTTTGGTTTTCCGCCCTTAGGGAGGCAATTTCTTTTTTTAACTCCAACATCATCTGGTAAATCTCCTCGTTTGTTGGGGCATTAGCGTGAGTATTTAATGCAAAACCAGCCAGCAATAAAAACAAGGGCATGGATTTTTTAAGTTTCATTTTTTTTGTTTCCTAATTTATAATTGTAAATGAGAATCATTCTCAATTATAAATGAGAATCATTCTCATTTCAAGACGGGTTTCTTTTTGACAATTTTATGAATTTTTACTATGGTAGTGTTAATAATCAAAAAAAAGGATTTTCAGATGAAGCTTTTTAACACCCTAACCGTTGTATTTTTTATGTTATTTTCTAACCTAGCTTTTGCAGCTTCAAAAGCTGAGTTGGATGCAGAGATTAAAGTGGCCCTAGATGAACTTTATGCAAACACCCCTGCTGCAAAAGAGTTATCTAAGAGGGCAAAGGGTATATTGGTCTTCCCCAGTATCGTAAAAGCGGGGCTTGTCTTTGGTGGCGCCTATGGTGAAGGTGCTCTCATTATTGGTGGCAAAAAAGTCCAATACTATAACAACATGGCAGGGAGTTTTGGTTTTCAAATAGGTGTTGAAAAAAGATCCGAGGTTTACCTTTTCCTTGATGGCGCGGCATTAACGAAATTCAGAGAATCTAGCGGCTGGTCAGGTGGTGGTGACGCAAGTGTTGCGATTGCAGTTTGGGGAGCAGGTGGCGAAGTCAACACGGACACGATAGAGGATCCAGTCGTCGCTTTTGTTTTTTCACCTAAGGGACTCATGTACAACCTGACGCTCGAAGGTAAAAAATTGAATAAAATCGATACACCAAAATAAACTAATCAGTGACATCAAATTTGTAGCGTTTAGGCGTGTTGTTTAATGGATTTCTATTCACATCGCTGAATGAAGATGGTCTGTAACTTTCATATTGCTCAAGCTGTTGGAATTGATTGATTTGTCGCTCGCTATATTCCTGCTTAGAAACTTCTTCCGTGATGGACTTTTTTGCCCTTAATTCGTCTGTTTCGTTTGCAGGAAGATTTAGCGATAAAAAAACAAAGGCTATGCATAAAAAAATTTTCATAGCCTTCATTATAAGCCTTAAAAAGAACCTGACAAGCCGAATGAAAACGCCCGTTCACCCATCAAGACCTTATCTTTTAGAAACGAAGTATGCAGCCTTATTTCCTCATCCAAAAGATTCGTACCTTTAACGTAGGCATTAATTTTAGAATTGGGAAACACATAATTCAACGTCATGGAAAGGTCAGTATAGTCATCGGTTTTGAGTTCCTCAGGTCCCAGGTCACTCTGACTAAAGGCGTGAACCAATCCTAAATTAGCATTAAGTGCGTTCCATTGGTAATACAAACCTGTCCCGAGAGTCAAGGGCGGTATTCTGGGTAAATTTCCCCCATCTTTATTTTTAGCTCGCACAAAGTCGCCCCAATAATTTAGTCCATAATTACTCGCGAAATCGATATTGCCTTGGAATTCGAAACCATAAAACTCCGCTGGCACGTTTTGATGGCGGTAAACAGGTAATGCCTCCTGCTCCACCTCACCGTCGTGCTCATGTTCATGGTATTGAACCGTGCCGGTATTCAATAATGCGATATAGCTATTAAAGTCCTTGTAATAGGGGGTCATAGAAAATGTATTGTCCCCACTTACCCAGCCCAAGGTGAGGTCTATGGCGTTCGAACGCTCACTTTTCAAGGAACGATCGCCTTGCTCAATAATTTCAGTCGCATGGTGCTCGCCATAAACAAATAACTCATCATGTGACGGGGCTCTTTCAGTGTGGGAGAGGCTAAAGCCCAGTTTCCAGTTCTGGCTAATTTGTGAAGAGGAGCCGATTGATGCGCTGGTGACATTGAACGTCTTTTCTGTTTCAGCAAAAGTTGTCTCCGTTTCTTCCCCTCCCTCCGTGGCAGCGCCGTTATCACTGGTAAAGGAATTGGCATTATAATCATGGTAGTCATGCCTTAACCCAACGGTGAGGTCATGACCTTCGAAATTAAACCTCTCCATCGCATATAATGCAACGCCCTTCCGTTGACTATTGGGTGCAAATGAGCCATTTTCCTGTGAAAATCGAAATGAATTTAAATCCACGCCAACGACCCCCCCAGATTCTGAAAACGCTGAATGTACAAACTCAAATTTAGCATCGCCGCCTTGATCAAAATAATCTTGGGCCGTTGCATTATCCTCAATCTCCTTGTGCTCGTAATCCGTATAACTGAGTTTAACTTTGAAATGGTTGATGAGCTTAGAGAGTTCTTGCAACTCAAGCTCATATTTAATATTGCTTGACTCTAAATCAATATAAGCTCCATCCTCGAGGATAGTGCCGTACTCTTGCTCATGTCTTGCAAATGAAATTCCCGTTCGCCCCTTATGAAAAAAGTAGCTTGCGCCCAAAGCGCCCCCTTCCGTTTCACTGTAAGAGTTTTGCAGAGTATCCCTGCCATATTCATCTCGACTGATTTCATCATCTGACTCAGCTAGTCTTTTAGAAACCGAGGCACCAGGAATTTTTAAATTTTTGCTGTCACGCTTATATACATCGACATGAAACATCAAATTATCAGCACCATAATCAATCAACAATGACCCTGAGTTTTCATTGTTTGCACCCCCAGTCTTTGCATCATATTTTCCAAAAATGCCCTCTACAAATTCCGGATGAATGCGATAGTCAATAACGTTAATGACGCCACCAATTGCACCGCCGCCATAAATTATTGACTCCGGCCCTCTAACGATTTCAATTTGCTCCGATGCTAAGCTGTCATAGCCGACGCCATGATCTCCAGACATATTTGATACATCCCTTAGCTCTGTGCCATTATTTAAAATCTTAATTCTGTTTCTATCCATGCCACGAATAACAGGGCGCCCAATACTAGTGCCCCAAGCACTATTATTTACCCCGGGAATGTTGTCTAGCATCTCGCCCAAGGATGAGCTCTTGTTTCTCTCAAGCTCTGCTCCTTGCATGATATGAATCGGGTGAACCATCTCATCATTACTTAAACCTAAAGGATTTGCTGTTACCGGCAGCTCCTTTAAAAATATTGACTCATCCGCCTTGACTTGCAGCGCTGTGCAGGCAAGGAGGACAAGTACATAATTAATTCTACGCACAGGTCTATCTCCTAGAAATTAGAAAAAAATTAAAAAAATCTAGGAAGTTTTAAGGGGCTCGGGATTGATAGGCAACAAATGTTTCTGAAAATAAAATTCGTGATTGATAATTATCAAAAAATTCATTTTCAAATGCACATTTGAAGTTAGATGACTGCGGAACTAATGTTGATTTTAAGACTTGTTGTTTTAAAACACAGTCTTCACAGTCATGATAAACCTCACTGTCATGATCATGAACATCATGATCATGATGTTCTATGCCATGGGCAAGGCTGGCCTGCACATTAAAGAGCAGGCTGAAAACAATAAAGATTTGGAAGAGGTACTTTTTCAACATGGGTAATTATCTTACAGATGAATAATAATTTTGCAAACTCAGCTAAAAAAAATAGATTTAATTTTTGATCAAAGCCATTTAAAATAAAATATGTTTCCAGAAATTACGCTTATTATCAAACAAACAACGGCGCTAATTGCAATCGTGGATCCACTGATCGCGCTTCCTTTGTACCTTGCCTTTAAACAAAACAAAAAAATCGATGAATCTAAGATCGCCAAAAATGTCTCACTCACTGTTTTTGTTGTGCTAGTCCTGTCTATTTTTTTAGGGCAATCCATCCTTGATTTCTTTGGCATCAGTCTCGTCAGTTTTAAAATATGCGGGGGTTTACTTTTACTGATCATGGGAATTGATATGATGCAGGGCCGTGATCAAAAAAAACTGGATGAGACACTCGATAATGAGATTGATTTAATTGCTTATGTTCCCCTAGGCATACCATTATTGGCAGGGCCCGGAGCGATTAGTAATATCATTATTGCCTCCAGCGTAAATCCTGGTTGGATCAATCAAGTCCTCTTAATAATTCCGGTCGGTATCGTTTCATTACTTATCTGGTCGCTCTTCACTTATGCTGATGTAGTCTCAAAAAAGGTAGGAGTAATTGGCGCAAAAGTCATTACACGCATCATGGGGCTTATTTTGGGGGCTATGGCTATTGAAATTATCACGAAAGCTATTCTAGAAATCATAGCCCTAACGTAACAAGCATTAATTACTAATTTCATTGAGTGCTGGAAAAAAATCTGCATACTTTTTCCAAACCAAAGAACTGTTTTTATAAATTTTTTGCCTGGCTTGAAATTTACTTGGTGTGTTGATTACTCTTTTGTTATTTTCATGATTTAAGCAGCTCTTGTTCCAATCTAAACCACAAAATTGAATTAGTTTCTTTATCTCAATTTCTGGATTTTCAGTTAACTGTTCATAACTAAGGTTATAGATATGATTTGGGTATTTTTTCTTCCAAAACAGCATCAGCTTCTGATATGCCAGGTAATAATGGTTTAAATCTTTAATGTCACAACTGCAACCTAATTTATCGCCTATGTATCTGCTAAATATCGAGAAGATGATGGCATTTTTATCTCTATCAATATTGATAATTTTTGCATTAGGAAAAAATTTAATAATGAAGTTGATGTACAAAAAATTTAAGGGATATTTATCGGTATGATATTTTTTACTCTCTTTTTTTGTTGAGAGTAAATGCTCATATTTATTTTTTACTATCTCTAGAGCTTGTAGACTGAGTTCTGCTTTTTTGAAAAAATTTTCCAGCTCATCGGAGAGAAGATGAATTTCCCCCGCACCATAAACCTCAGGATGAGAGGATATGATTTGCTCAACCAAGGTGGTGCCTGACCTTGGCATGCCCACAATAAAAATAGGGTTAACTTTTTTACTCTTTTCTACCTCATATTGATTTAATAAATTATCAACAGCATAGATTTTTTTGAATTTACTAGCGTCCTCTTCAAAATTATATTTACGATATTTTTTTAAAAAACTATTCGCTTTCACTAAACTTTCAACATATTTTTCTGCATCATTTTTTTTATAAATATCAGCAAGAACAAAAAAGTAATAAGCTTTTTGTTTGTTATCTATCTTTTCATGATCAAACACATGCTTCGCTCTTTTAAATATATCGCTATCAAGATGAATTTCTCTTATTTCCGAATAGCCATAGAGCATAGACATAAAATTAGGATGAATAATGTTGTTCAATAAAAATAATTCATGGAATTTCGTAGATGCCTCCAGGAGATTCTGGCCTGATGCAATTTTTGCTAATGTCTCTAATGCCCTACATTTCTCAATACCTGAAAAGTCTTGCCAATTTTTTTCTAAAAAATCATATGCTGCTTTTTCGTAGCCAATTTTATTGAGAAAATTGGCGTACTCATTACTATAAAAACCATTATTTGGGGCTAAGTTTATCGCTCTTAAATAATACGATTTTGCCTCGCTATATTTGAATAACCTTTCATGAATTTTTGCAATATTAAAAATTACTTCGATGGATTTCGGCTTATGCTGGATTGCTAATTCATAACTGCTTAAGGCTGCTGAATATTTTTGTTGGCGTAAAAGATTTAATCCCTCGATCTCATAAATCATGGGGTGAATTGGATCAATCTCTTTTGCCTTGGTGAGATAATATTCCGATAACTTGAAGTCTTTTAGCTCTATATAGAGGTTCGATAAATTTATATAAGCATCAATTTTGTTAGGGTAGTTTTGAAGTTCTTTTTTTAAAAAATTTAATGCTTTAACAAAATTTTTAAGTTGGGTATACGCAATCCCTAACAGTAGATTTGTGTGTTCAAAATTTTTTTTTATTTTATTCGATTTTTCTAAAATTTCTATTGCTTCATGATATTTTTTAAGCCTAATCTTGATGAGTCCAAGGAAATAATTAATTTCAACGACCTTAGAATTTTTTGAAACCAATTCTGTAGCTATTTCTTCTGCTTGCGTGATTTTGCTTTCATTGAAATATTTTTTTGCTATATTGAATTGATTATTTATTTTTGGATCCATCAGGATATTTTAATTGTTTAGTTAAGCTAATTTAAACATGAAGGGTACAGTTGTGTCCTCTATATAATGGACAATTACTTACTTATTTTTATCAGCCTCATCATTTTTTTTGTTGTCTGTGTTTACTGAAATCATTTTTTCACCATCCCATCTTTGCCCACACCAACAAACTCCCTCATCATTGATGATACAAGTTCCACTCCCACAACAACGTTTATCTTCCATAGCGTATATTCCAAATAATAATCCTGAACATTAATATTAACTTAAGTTTAAGTATTTCTGGAATTTCTATAAGTCTATTTGAGAGGATTGAAATTATCACTAAAGCAACTCTTGAGACCATAAGCCTATTTTAATTAGTGATATCTACTTTTTGGTGGAATACATCCTGCCTAACGTAAAATCATAGGCAAGAGCGCCTAACGTACCGCCAATTAAAGGGCCAACAATAGGTACAAGATAAACAAGTGTCCCATCGGTTAGTCCGTTATTGCTGAAGCCAAGCATTACCGTCATTAACCTGGGTCCAAAATCACGCGCCGGGTTGATAGCATATCCATACATGCCACCAAAGCTCATTCCTATTACCATAACCAGAAGACCAATAATGATAGGGATCAAGTATTCGGATCCAACTCTTTTAAAGTGGTCAAGCACAACAAGAATCAGGAATAACAACAAGAACGTTCCCAAAACTTGATCAAATAACCCAAGCAGGAGATAGTCTGGTTCAGCAGGAAAAGTTGTAAAAATTCCTGCTGTGTTGGAAAGAGAGGGGTCTATTCTTAAGATTTCTCTAAAATAATCTAAATAGACAACCAATGCAGCCAAAAATGCAGCAAAGGTTTGTGCTAATGCATAAAGAGGAACTTTTTTCCATGGGAAACGATGAGTCGCAGCCAAAGCAAAGCTTACCGCAGGGTTTAAATGGGCGCCCGAATAGCCTCCCACAAAAATTCCAAACATTACCGCAAACCCCCATGCCAAGGTAATACTCAAAAAATTTCCTTTAGCGCCATCAAAAACAACTGCCATTGCCACAACGCCGAGCCCAAACAACATCATTACAAAAGTGCCCAGGAACTCGCTCAGTAACTCTTTATAGATTTCTTTCATATTGATTTTTCACTACTGAATTAAAATTGCATGCAAGCATTGACTGCCCTCTTCCATCCCGAGTATAAATTATTCGACTCATTCATATCGAGCTTAGCCGACCAACTTCCTTTCACTTTCCAATGTTTAGAAATATCCTCTCTAGATTCCCAAAATCCGACTGCGAGTCCTGCCAAGTATGCTGCGCCTAAAGCTGTTGTCTCTTTTGTCTCTGGACAAAGAACAGGAATGCCCAAGATGTCAGATTGAAATTGCATTAAAAACGCGTTAGCTGTTGCCCCACCATCAGCTTTGAGTGTATTTAATACACTTCCACTTTCTTCTTGCATGGCAATAAGAATATCTTTAGTTTGATAAGCCATAGACTCTACTGTTGCGCGAATAAATTGACTTTTTGAGGTTCCGCGTGTTAACCCAAAAATCGCTCCACGAGCATTGGCTTGCCAATAAGGTGCCCCCAGACCAACAAACGCTGGAACCATATATACTCCATCTGAAGAGCCAGCACTTATACAATGCTGCTCGGTTTCTTGTGCGTCGTCAAACATCAAGAGCCCATCTCGAAGCCATTGAATAGCCGAACCTGCAACAAATACTGCACCCTCTAGAGCGTACTCAACTTCGCCATCAATCCCCCAAGCAATCGTTGTTAATAGGCCTGATTTTGATTGAATAACCTCATCTCCCGTATTCATGAGTAAAAAACAACCTGTTCCGTAGGTATTTTTTACAGAGCCTTTTTCAAAACATGCCTGACCAAAAAGTGCAGCCTGTTGGTCGCCGATTGAAGACGAAATTGGAATTCCATGCCCCCCAAAAAACTCTTTTTTACATTCTCCGTAGACCTCACTAGAGCTTTTAACCTGTGGGAGCATTTGTAGGGGGATGTTTAATATACCTAATAATTCTTTATCCCACTCTAAGGTGTGGATATTGTATACCAGTGTCCTTGAGGAATTGGAATAATCAGTGATATGGACATTGTTTTCTGTAAGGTTCCAAATCAACCAAGTGTCAATTGTGCCAAATAATAAATCACCCTTTTCCGCTAAAGCTTGAGAGCCCTCGACATGATCTAAAATCCAGCGTATTTTCGTTGCAGAAAAGTAGGCATCCACAACCAAGCCTGTTCTCTCCCGAAAAGCATTTTCGTGACCTTCTTTGATTAAGGCCTCACATATGCCTGACGTTTGCTTGGACTGCCAACAAATCGAGTTGTGAATGGGAATGCCCGTATGCCTATTCCAAACCACAACCGACTCTCGCATGTTAGTAATGCCTATTGCTGCAATTAACTCTGGATTTACTTGAGTTTTTTGAAGGAGCTCTTTAATAGTCCACTTTACTGTGTCCAGCATCTCAATCGCATCATGCTCAACCCAGCCTGGTTTTGGAAAGTGCTGCGTAAATTCTTTTTGCGCAACACCTGCTGAAATCCCATCATGGTCAAACAGAATACTTCGTGAACTGGTTGTGCCTTGATCTATGGCAAGTACATATTTTTTCATTTGTTTCCCAAATGAGTGAATTTGTAACTATTTCCCCTGAAGACCGGAGCCCCATGTCAAAGAATTAAAAATTGTTCCATTAGCCACCTGTTGCATCTTCACTTTACTCATCCAGACTTTTAATTTAGGCCAGTCTTTGAATTCAGGTGTTCTAGCAAAATGGTCTTTAATTCCGTCTACACCTTTATAAACCTCGTGCAGAACAAAAATAACATTGCCTGTTTTTTTAGAATTAAAATCTAGAGGATCAGTTAATTCGTCCATTGCGGATACCTCATAATAATGCAGCTCTTTAGGGCCCGATTTAAAGTGAGTGGATTGCATCCATTTAGCATGTGACATCCAAAGCTGATAACCCTCTTCAACAAGCTCAGGTGGTGCCACCATAGTAAAAGTCAATGTATGATGATCAAGTGTGTCATGTTCTCCAGCAAACACATTGAATGCAAGCAATAGTGAAACAAAAAATGTAATTAATTTTTTCATGTAACTTCTCCATTATTTAGAAATATTAACTTTCTTCAAGAATTGTATTAAAAATATGGAGGAATGACGTAAAAAAATGTGGTTATCAAGTTCCTGAAGAAGCGTGGTTAATTTTTTTTAATACACTATTTACTAGATCAATTTATACGTGCAAATATGTTTCGTCAAGATAATTTTAAATTAAAAAAATTCCGAAAATTTTTTTAGCATTTATCAATAGTGTATGACAAGGTAAAATCTTGTCCTTCTAGTGTCCTTATTAAGAGAGGATTTTGTTAACAATGTGATAGGGAGAAAAACAAAGTTAACGAAGCAACAAGGAATTTGGTGGGCCCACCTGGACTCGAACCAGGGACCAAAGGATTATGAGTCCTCTGCTCTAACCAACTGAGCTATAGGCCCTAGATTTAATCTTTATTTTCTAAAAAACTCTTTAATCTTTCTGAGCGCGTTGGGTGTCTCAATTTTCTTAACGCCTTTGCTTCAATTTGACGAATTCTTTCACGTGTAACATCAAACTGCTTACCAACTTCTTCCAGTGTATGATCGGTATTCATTTCAATACCAAATCTCATTCTTAGAACTTTGGCCTCTCTTGGAGTTAAGCCCTCTAAAATCTCAGAAGTCACAGAACGTAAGCTTGTATAAATTGCAGCATCATCTGGGGTCAGTGTTCCAACATCCTCAATAAAATCGCCAAGATGTGAATCTTCATCGTCGCCAATTGGCGTCTCCATGGAGATTGGTTCCTTGGAAATTTTTAGAATCTTTCTAATTTTATCTTCCGGCATTCCCATTTTTTCAGCTAGTTCTGCTGGTTCCGGCTCTTCTCCCGTTGCCTGCAAGATTTGGCGTGAGATACGGTTCATCTTATTAATTGTCTCGATCATATGAACTGGAATTCGAATCGTTCTTGCTTGGTCTGCAATAGAGCGGGTGATTGCCTGTCGTATCCACCAGGTGGCATAAGTAGAAAACTTGTATCCCCGACGGTACTCAAACTTATCGACAGCCTTCATAAGCCCTATGTTTCCTTCTTGGATAAGATCTAAGAATTGCAGTCCACGGTTCGTATATTTTTTAGCAATGGAGATCACGAGACGAAGGTTCGCTTCAATCATCTCTCTTTTTGCACGCCTTGCTCGAGCCTCACCAGTTGTCATCTGACGATTTATCTCTTTAAAGTTTTTAATCGGGATACCCGATTCTTGTTCTAACTCTATGAGTTTTTGTTGTTGATCAAAGATGGAGTGTTTCAGCCTCTTGAGTTCAGGGACATAGCCTTTCTCAAGCTTCATTTCTTCTTTCAGCCACTTTAAATTAGTTTCGTTACCTGGGAAGGACTTAATAAAATACGTTCTTGGCATTTTTGACTGGTCGACACAGAAATCCATAATAGCTCTTTCATGGATTCGGATTTGTGCAACAAAAATGCGTACCTTGTCACATAGCAGCTCTACAAACTTTGAGGAGAATCTGAAGTTAACTAACTCTTTCAAAATTTGATCGTGATGCTTCTTGTAGTCAACATCATCGATCCATTTCTTTTTTTGACGAAGTTCGTCAAGTTTCTTGTGTGCACGTTTTATTTTAGCAAAGCGTGCCAGCACCTCTTTCGTTAAGTGAGCCAAATCTTCAGCAGACATCCCTTTGCCGCCACTATCAGAATCATCATCGTCATCGTCATCATCTTCATCACTCGTCTCTGGCTCATCCGCAGCGGTAAGTGCTGCTTCAACTTTTGCGAGCTCCTGTTCAGCTTCGATATCAATCAAGCCATCCACAAACTCATCAACACTGATTTCTGCTTTTTTAACACGCTCACCGATGGTCATGAGGTCATCAATAATGCCAGGGCATAGAGAAATTGCCTGTACCATGTGCTTTAATCCGTCCTCTATTCGTTTGGCAATTTCAATCTCGCCATCACGAGTCAGCAAGTCAACCGTTCCCATCTCGCGCATGTACATTCTGACCGGATCAGTGGTGCGTCCAAATTCAGAGTCCACCGTTGCCAAGGCCTGTTCTGCCTCTTCGGCAGCCTCCTCATCCGTCACGGGGGGTGGTGCATCGGACATCAATAGTGCTTCTGCATCCGGAGCTTCCTCGTAAACCATGATACCCATATCGTTGATGATACCGACAATACCCTCTACTTGTTCACTCTCAGAAACTTCGTCAGGAAGATGATCATTGATCTCAGCGTAAGTCAGGTAACCTCTTTCCTTGCCTAGTATAATTAACGCTTTGAGTTGAGCGCGACGGTTCTCAGCTTCAACAGGATCATTGGCGGTATCTTTCAGATACAATTCATTTAATTTTTTGACTTTTCTGGCAGTCTTGGGCTTCTTGTCTTGGGGATTTTTTCTAGGTCTAGCCATATTTTCCTCTAAATGATTTGGCGTTCGTTTTTTTTGTACGAATAACCCTTAATTATAGGGTTTTGCTTTTTTAAAGTCAATGTAATAATTTTACAATTGATTTACTAACTAGTTGATTTTAAAACTTATTTCTTCTTTCTCATATTCTGGAGAAAGTTTCTTTCCTCTGCAGTAAGAGAACTGATACTTTTTCCTTTCAATAAGTTCAATTTTGATAAGTTCGTTTTGGATGAGCCCTTTTGCTGCAAATTCAAACTCAATGCGGCTAACTCCTCCTTTAAGTCTAAATTCATATCAAATGAACCAAGTTGATGATTAATTTCACTAATGACATTTTTGTCAAATCGGCTTTCGAGCCCGAACATTATATTCGCCGTTCTTTTCTCACCTAAATCCTTTGCAATACCGATAATTGCTCTGCCAAGCTCATCATCGAGACTGTCTGAATCAAAGAGAATGCTGTCTTCTTGTCTGATGCTGCTAGGTTCCAATAACATGAGTAGGCAAAATTTTCTTTTTTGTGAACGATTTGCCAAAAAAATGTTTTTCTGAACACTGGCTTTATTGCTAGTTGCGGCGCCAAAAATTTGATTCATATCCTGCGAATTAAGCTCAAGCAGCGTGGCAATTTTTTTTCGTAAAAGCAGTTTGAGTTTAGAAGCATTTATTTTTTTTAGAATTGGCTCAACCTCATTTAGTAACTTTACTTTTTTTTCTTGCGAGCTCAAGTCATTATTTTGCGTCAAATACTTTATTAAATACTCACTAAATGGCAGTGAAGCCTCAACCATTTCTTCAAAATTCTCGTTGGAGTGCTCTCGGATGTAGGAATCTGGATCGTGGTTATTGGGTAAAAATAAAAATTTTAAGTTTAGGTTATCGTTTAATGCCTCGAGAGCATTATTGAGTGCCCGCCATGCCGCCTCTTTACCGGCATGATCACCATCAAAACAAAATACAACCTCTTGCGTATAGCGCATGAGTTTCTTTATATGAAATTGTGTTGTCGCTGTCCCCAATGTAGCCACGGCATTCTTAACTCCGTGTTGCGCGAGAGCCACCACATCCATGTAGCCCTCTACGACTAAAACATAATTCTTTTCGCGTATAGCCTTTCGCGCATTGATAAGTCCATAAAGCTCGTAACTCTTCTGAAATAATGGGGTTTCAGGAGAGTTATAATATTTCGGGGTATCCTCTGGATTGATGACTCTGCCACCAAAACCAATAACCTCTTTCTTCTCATTAATGATTGGAAATATGATTCGATCACGAAAACGATCATAGAGTTTGCCCTGTTCATTTTTTTGGGCTAACCCAGCGTTGATTAAATCGCTGGTATCGCAATTAGGGATATGTTTCTCAAGGTTTGCCCAACCCTCCGGGGCGTAACCAATACCAAACTCCTTGGCAATTTCCCCCGTCAGTCCGCGCGCTTTTAAATAATCAATAGCTTTTTTGGATTGACGTAACTGTTTTTGAAAAAAAATATTAGCACTTTGCATGACCTGTTCTAATTTCTGATGTTCCTTGACTGCTTTTGGGTTAATCGTTTGCTCATTAGGCACCTTTAAACCAGCAGCGTTTGCAAGCTCATTCACAGCCTCAACAAACGTCATGCCATCGTACTCGATTAGAAAACTAATCGCTGAGCCATGAGCACCACAACCAAAACAATGGTAAAACTGTTTTGATGGGCTGACAGAAAAAGAGGGAGTCTTCTCCTTATGAAAAGGGCAGCATGCAACAAAGTTGGCGCCTGCTTTTTTTAGCTGGACTTTTTTGTCAACCACCTCAACGACATCAACTCGGTTTAATAGCTCTTGAATAAACGACTCGGGAATCATTACCCAATTCTATATGAATTTATATTTTTTTGAATTACAAAAAAGCTTAGCTTAATTTTGATTTGATGGTTTGAGAGACCAAACCCATGTTTGCTCGACCAGAAAGTTGATCCTTTATTGTCGACATTACTTTACCCATATCTTTCATGCTGTTAGCGCCTGTGGCAGTAATAGCTTTGGCAATGATTTCTTCGACTTCTTCGGAGGATAGTTGCTCAGGCATGTATTTAGAGAGGACTTTTACCTCGAATTCTTCTTGCTCTAACAGGTCGGTTCTGTTTGCTTTCTTAAAAGCATCTATCGAATCCTGACGCTGTTTAAGCATTTTTTGTATGACAATCAATACATCCTCATCTGTCAGGGTTTTTTGATCATCAACTTCTTTTTGTTTAATGGCAGCTGACAATAATCTCAAGCTTCCAAGGGTGGCTGCATCCTTGCTACGCATAGCAGCTTTGATATCATCACTGATAGCGTCTTTTAAGGACATAGGTTTAGTATAACTTCGGTGGGAGCATTTGATTTCTGAGTCGACGGTACTGTCTTTTGACTGCAGCAGCTGCTTTTCTTTTTCTTTCCCATGTCGGTTTTTCATAAAACTCACGGGCTCGAAGGTCGTTTAAAAGGCCTGTTTTTTCAACAAGACGCTTGAAGCGACGTAAAGCAACATCAAATGGTTCGTTCTCTTTTACTTTAATAGTAGACATAAACTCTCTTAAAATTATCTGCCCCGAAAGGCATAAAAGGTGCATATTTTAATGCTAATATTCTTTTTTTTCAACTTATTTATACAATTAATGCTTATTCTAGGAATTGAAACCTCATGCGATGAAACTGGCATCGCTCTATATGATGATCAAAAAGGACTTATCGATCATATTCTGCATTCGCAGGTTGCCTTGCATGCTGAATATGGTGGCGTCGTACCTGAGCTAGCATCACGGGATCACATTCGTTTAATTATGCCGTTAATTGATACCCTGCTAAAAAAAAACAATGTCGATATTTCTACCGTTGATGCAATTGCTTACACTGCTGGGCCTGGCCTATCAGGAGCCCTCCTTGTTGGTAGTTCGGTTGCAGAGTCTTTAGCCTGTTCACTTGCAATACCAGCCATTCCAATTCATCATCTCGAAGGGCATCTGCTGGCACCTATGCTGGAGACTAAAAAGCCAGATTTTCCATTTTTAGCCCTTTTAGTCTCAGGCGGTCATAGTCAAATTATTCATGTAAAAGCCATAGGTGATTATGAAATTATTGGTGATACGCTTGATGATGCGGCGGGTGAGGCATTTGACAAAACAGCCCAGCTTTTAGGTTTAAGTTACCCTGGAGGGGCAGAATTATCACGTCTGGCTATGACAGGTAATCCAAGATTTGAGTTACCTAGGCCATTGATGAATACTGCAGATTTTGACTTCAGTTTCAGTGGCTTAAAAACGGCTGTACTGACATTAGTGAAAAAACAAACTTTACTAGATGATCAAACTCGAGCAGACATTGCCTTCGCTTTTCAAGAGGCTATCACCGACGTTCTAGTTAAGAAAACCATCTCTGCGATAGAATATGTTAATTTAGATCAGTTAATTATTTCCGGTGGGGTTGGAGCAAATAAACAACTTAGAGAAAAATTTAAACTCGCATCTGAAAAACATAAATTTGATTTATTTTTTCCATCGTTAGAATTTTGTACAGACAATGGCGCAATGATTGCGCTTGCCGGTGCACTTAGATACCATTTACCAAAAAATAATAAAAATAATCACTATCAAATTAAGCCAAGGTGGCGACTGACAGATATTTAAGCTATTTTTTAAAGCCTTGCTCGGTACCATGAATTAGGTTTTTTATATTCGATTCATGTCTAAACAAAACAATTACAGCTATTAGAATTGTTAAAAAAATAAATATATTCGATAATTGAAAAAAATATGCCATCACCGGAGCTGACAGTGATGCGATAATTGCGGCTAAAGATGAGTAGCGCCAAATCAAAAAAGTCATTATCCAGATGCACAAAATTGCCGCAGCAAACAGAACGTCTAAACCCAAAAAAACTCCCAATGCTGTAGCAACGCCCTTACCTCCCTTGAATTGATAATAAACAGGAAAGATATGACCTAACAAAACAGCCAGGGCCGTAAGTGTGATGACCGTATCATTAAAATTCATCCACTTTGCAAGCATGATAAGAAAAGTGGCTTTTAATAAATCTCCCAAGAGTGTCAAAATGGCAGCCATTTTGTTTCCCCCACGCATAACATTTGTCGCTCCAGGATTTTTTGAGCCTATTGTGCGCGGATCAACACTACCTATAACTTTACTCACAATGATTCCAAAAGACAAAGAACCAATCAAATAAGCAATTGAAACAAAAATAATTTGATTTATCATAGGGTTAATTATATTTGAAAAAGAAACACATATGACTAATTACATTTTTCTTTCAGGAGTAAAGCTAAAGGCACATATTGGAGTCACAGAGGAGGAAAGAAACAAGTTACAAGAATTAAAATTTGACGTAACAATTGAATTAATCAATAAAAATCCATTTGAAGAGGATGATCTCTCGGTAACCATTGATTATGCAGCAATAGAAGAAATCATTCGCCAAGAAACAGAGAATAGTAATTTCAAGTTACTAGAATCCCTAGGGGAGAAAATAATTACTCATATCAAAAGTGCATTTCAAATAGAGCAAATAGAATTAAAAATTTCTAAAAATAGAATAATTGAATCCACTGATTTTGTCGGGGTAATTTTAAAACGTTAATTATCCACGTGGATGATGTTCTTGATGTAATTTCTTCAGGCGTTCACGAGCCACATGTGTATAAATCTGGGTAGTTGAAATATCGCTATGACCTAATAACATTTGAACTACCCTTAAATCTGCACCATGGTTAATAAGGTGTGTTGCAAAAGCATGCCTCAAAACATGGGGTGAGATCGTTTTATTTATTCCTGCTTGAATCGAATACCTTTTAATTAAGTGCCAAAATGTTTGCCTTGTCATGCACTCAGACCGATTTGACACAAATAAAAATTTTGATGTTCTATCTACCAATATCTTTGGTCTGGATTCATGGAGGTATTTTTTTACCCAATCAACCGACTCCTCACCCATTGGAACCAGTCTTGTTTTCTGGCCTTTTCCTGTCACTCGGATAACACCATCCTGGAGGATAATTTCTGTCACTAATAATCCAACTAATTCAGTAACCCTGAGTCCGCATGCGTATAAAATTTCCAACATTGCCCGATCACGAACGCCAACAGGATGATCAATATCAGGTGCCGCTATTAATGCTTCGACCTCCTCCTCACTTAAACTCTTGGGTAATGATTTTGGTACTTTTGGGGTTTGGATATTAAGTGTTGGGTCGGTCTTAACTTTATTATCCCTTAATAAAAATCGATAAAACCTTCGAAGAGTAGCAAGTAATCTTGAAATGCTGCGCGATTTCGATGATGGAAATTTATAGGCTAGATATTGTTCAATATCAGCCTGTGACACATTCAATAAATCCATTTTATTTTTTAAAAGCCAACTATAAAAAATCTTTAAATCGAACCGATAGCTGTTCAAAGTATTTTGCGATAAGCCATCCTCAAGCCATAAATGATCAATAAATTCATCGATGATTAATACATGATCAAGTTCTTTTTTGTTATCTTCAGGCATCATTTGATCAAGCTTAGCACAATAAAAAAAGCCTCGTCTAGCGAGGCTTTATTAAATAATATTTTAAAACTACTCAGGTTTTTTTTCTGCTGCTGGAGCCGCTTCTACTGCTGGAGCTTCTGCTGGAGCTTCTGCTGGAGCCGCTTCTACTGCTGGAGCTTCTGCTGGAGCCGCTTCTACTGCTGGAGCTAGGCCCTCTGGAATATCTTCAAACTCACTATCTGAAAGACGTACTTTTAGACGCTCTTTAATACGTGCAGATTTTCCTGACAGATCTCTTAAATAAAAGAGTTTTGATCGCTTCACATCACCACGTCTTTTGACTTCAATACTCTCAATCAATGGGGAATGTAATTGAAATGTTCTTTCAACCCCCTCGCCAGATGCAATTTTACGAACAATAAAAGATGAATTAAGCCCACGATTCTTTTTTGAAATTACAATACCTTCAAAGATCTGAACTCTTTTTCGTGTTCCTTCAACAACGTTAACACCAACTGCAACTGTGTCTCCAGATGCAAATTTAGGTATTTTCTTGCTTAAACGAGCAATTTCTTCTTTTTCTAATGTTTCAATTATATTTGCCATACAATGTTCCTTTTAGTTATGAGGATCTTGTTCCTGCTCATGCTGTATTTCATCGAGCAGCCGAGATTCCTCTTTCGTCAACAACCTTTCGGCCAATAAATCTGGACGTTTTGTCCATGTAAGTCTTAATGACTCTTTCAGTCGCCACAATCTTATTTTCTCATGGTCACCTGATTTTAAAATATCCGGAACACTTTGTTCATGAAAGTGCTCAGGTCTGGTGTAACTTGGATGATCTAACAACCCATTTACAAACGAATCTTGGTTAATGGATTCCTCATCATTTAACACTCCAGGAAGCTGTCTTACCATGCAATCAATTAAAACCATCGCAGGGAAGTCACCTCCACTTGTTACATAATCACCAACAGATATCTCTTCGTCAATCCAATGATTAAGTCGCTCATCAACACCCTCGTATCTGCTTGATACGATCGTCAGCTCTTCACAACTTAACAACTCAATAATTTTTTTGTGATTCAACAAATTACCCCGTGGGGTTAAATGAATCACTTTTCTTTTTTTTGATGATGAGTCACTTTTAGAAAACTCGATCGCTTTAACTAACGGCTCTAACATCATCACCATCCCTGGGCCACCTCCATAAGGTCTATCATCAACCGTCTTATGGTTATCCAGAGTAAAATCTCTTGGATTGATTAACGTTTTGCTAACCTTTCCGTCTCTAAATGCCTTACCAATAAGCCCGAAGTCAAGAGCCTCAAACATTTCAGGCATTAAAGTTATGACATTGAAATGTAGCCGCTTAGAAGTCATCTGGCCAATCAACCTTAATTGTTTTAGCCACTAAATCTACTTCTAAAATGACACTTTCAATGTATGGCACCAGTGTCTCTTTTTCATTTTTAACAACAAGCACATTATTGGCACCAGTTTCAAGGATTGACTCAACTTTGCCAAACCTGTGACCAGTTAAACTCTTTACGTCCAAACCTATTAATTGAAACCAATAAAATTGATTTTTTTCAAGGTCAGGTAATTCTTTTTTAAAAACACCAATGAAAGACTTACTTAATTGATCAGCAGAGTCTCGGTCATCAACATTTTTTAACTTAGCAAAAAGCACTTTATTTTTGACTTGGATATCTTCTATTTCATATTCAAGCCAATTTTTCTCATCAGGAGAAGTTTGCCAAATTTTGTAATTACTTAATGTTTCTTTTTTTTCCGTAAATGCATGGACTTTAATCCAGCCTTTAATACCATGTGGAGATAAAATCTTCCCCATGATTACAATATCTTCCATCACTCACTCAGGAAGATGTAAGAGTTATTTATCTTTATCTTCTTCAGCTGCCGGAGCCTCTTCTGCTGGAGCTGCTTCCGCTGCCGGAGCCTCTTCTGCTGGAGCTGCTTCCGCTGCCGGAGCCTCTTCTGCTGGAGCTGCTTCCGCTGCCGGAGCCTCTTCTGCTGGAGCTGCTTCCGCTGCCGCAGCTTTTGCCTCAGCTTCCGCTGCCGCTAATTTTTTAGCTTTTTTTGCGTCTGCCTTAGCTTGATCTTTTTTCTTCATTGCTGCTAAGCCGTCTGCACCTTTAGCGTTTAATTTGACAATACGACCAACAGTTTCTGAAAGTTGTGCGCCCTTGCTTTGCCAGTAAGTGATACGCTCCAAATTCAAACGAAGTGTTTCTGCACCATCATTTGCCATAGGGTTATAGAAGCCTATACGCTCAATAAATCGGCCATCGCGACGTTTGTGAGAGTCTTGAACAACTACATTAAAATAAGGTTTTTGCTTAGAACCACTTCTAGAAAGTCTAATTACTACCATATATAAATTCTCTTATAAAATTTTTCACGGAAAAGGCGCAATTTTACGCTACTTTTGTCTATTTTGGCAAGCATATTACATTGCTTAAAAAATTTTAGATATATTGTGTGGGATCTTTAATGGCTAAGGTTTTAAATCCTTGCATTCTAATCCTACAAGAATCGCACTTTCCACACGCTAAACCATCATCAGAAGCTTGATAACACGAGATTGTCTGACTGTAGTCAACGCCATTTGCTAATCCAATTTCAATAATTTGTGATTTTGTCATATTAATTAGTGGGGTGTGGATTTTAATTTTCTGATTTTCTACTCCCATTTTGGTCGCGAGATTAGCCATTTTTTCAAAGCTTTTAATATATTCTGGTCTACAGTCTGGGTAGCCAGAATAATCAATGGCGTTGACTCCAATAAAAATGTCTTGAGACTCGATGGACTCCGCCCAAGCAAGAGCAAAGCTCAGCATTAAAGTATTTCTCGCGGGCACATAAGTTGATGGAATACCTTCTGAAGGCGACTCAGGGATTTTGATACTTTTGTTCGTAAGTGACGAGCCATCTAACCAGCCGAGATCAATATTCACTAATTTATATTCTATGACCCCCATTAAATCTGCAATTTTTTGTGCAGCTATCAACTCGGAGGCATGACGTTGTTGATAATTTATATTCATAGCATAACAGTCAAATCCTTCAGACTTAGCAATCGACAAAACGGTCGCCGAGTCTAATCCTCCAGACAACAGAATAATTCCTTTTTTAGACACCGGGCTTTTGTCCCCATAAAATTTTATGCATCTGGAGCTGTAATCTGACGGGCAGTTGATCGCGAAGTATCCACTCTGCCAAATCTTGAGATTTAACTTGCTCAAACGAGGGTGAAAACAAAATATCATACTTACCGACGAGAGCTTTCTCATGAATGACATCTTTTGCCCACATGAAATCTGCATAATCCGTAATAACGAGTTTAATCTCATCATCCGGTTTCAAATAATCAAGATTAGGCCAATAGTAATTTTTATGCTCTCCTGAACCTGGTGTTTTTATATCTAAAATAACCTTTACTCTTTGATCAACTTCTTGAATGGGCTGAGCTCCTCCCGTTTCGAGTGACACCTTATAATTTTTATCACATAAAGCGGTTAATAATTCAAGGCAATTCTTTTGCGCTAATGGCTCGCCGCCGGTAACAGTAATATACGGGGTATTATGTGGCGCAACATTGTCTAAAATAGTAGCAATAGGATAATTTGTACCATCATTAAAGGCGTAAGCCGTATCGCAGTATGTGCATCGCATAGGACACCCCGTTAATCGGATAAATACTGTTGGCAACCCAATACGCGAAGATTCCCCTTGCAGTGAGAAAAAAATCTCATTAATTTTAATTAATTTATCTAATAGCACTGGGTAATTTTAAAGCTTTATTGCGTTTAGCGCATCAAGTCTGTTTTTTGCACTCGGAATAATTTCAGCGTTGGGATGATTTTGAATTAAGTCTCGAAGGGTTTGTTTTGCTCTCACAATATCAGCCAATTGAATATGGCAATTTGCTATTCCATACATAGCATCAGGGACAAGAGGATCCTGAGGATGTAGCTCTAAAATTTTAGAATAGGTATTGATAGCAGCACGATAATTTTTTAACGCATACTGGGAATACCCTAATCCATACTTCGCGTCTACGATTTTTTCTGAATTAGGAAACGCTGAAATAAATTTATCAAAAGCATCAAAGGCTTGTTTGTATTTAGTTGCCCGTAAAAAGCTCTCAGCTTCAGCATAAGCGTCCAGTTCAATATTCTTATCAATCAATTCCGGCAGTACTTTAGTTGCCTCCTTAGGTCTTATCTCAGGCAATGGTGCTTGAATTAACTGTGGTTCATTCGTAACAAGTTGTGTTGACTCTTGTGTTGGAACTTGACTGGGCTGAAGCGATTCCTCAGAGATTGCTTGAATGCTTTGAGGACTATCGATACCCTCCTCAATTGACATCGCTTGATTTAAATCATTAGTTAAATTTTCCTGACCTAGCTTTGTATTTGTTTGAGTGGGGTTAAGTTGCAAATCATTGAATTTTTTTTCTAAATCGGCAATGCGTTCATTCAAATCTTGGTACAAGGTTTTTTGAGATTTCGTTAAGTTGCTTAATTCGTACTGAACAACCTCGATTTGTCCATTTAGCTTCGAAATTAGTTCTTGAAGCGTCTTAAGGTCGTTTTGAAGTTGAATCGAATTATTTTTTTTGTTGATCTGCTCAATTCGTTGATCAACATAATTTTTTATGTTTGCCTGAATGTTATTCAGTTGGCCTTGAATGGTATTGATAGCTTTTCTAGCTTCCTCATCCTCGAATACTCCGTAAGAAGTATTGGCGAATAATAGCATCAGGCCAACCCAAAATAACTTTCTCATCTAAAAAGCAATATCAGCGATTACTCACCCTCGTAGCTGATATCTGTGCGACGGTCTTGGCCGCATGCACTGCCAGTACACTCCTGGTTGGCATACTCTTCGCCAAAACTTACAGTTTCAATATTTGCATCGCTGACACCAAGGGAAATTAATGCGTCTCTAACTGCAACTGCACGTTTTTGGCCAAGTGATAAATTGTACTCATGAGATCCTTCATAACTGGCGTTGCCATAAAGCACCACTTTGGCATTTGTCTCAGTTATAAACGATGCGTGCGCAGAGATAACATTCTCGTATTCAGCTTTAATCGCAAAGCTATCGAAGTCAAAATAGATGCTGCGCTCACTTAAAACTTCGCTAGCCTTAAGTTTTGCAAGTTCTTCGGAATCTAAACCTAAACCACTATCTGCCTCAGATCCGGATAGGTCAGCACCTGATCCCTCAGCGGTATTTGACTCAAGTTCTGGAAATGGCGCGTTCAGGCCCATTGGCTCAACCTCAGTTGTTGAGCATCCAGCAAAAAGCGCTGCTAGTAATGATGCTAAGAGTAGTGATTTTTTCATTTTTATCCCTTGTATATAAAAATTAATCTGTTATCGGACCCCAAGTTGACTCCATAATCGTCTCTGAACCAACATTGATTGGAGTTTTGGTAAGCCCATTAATCGATACTGTACCAATTTTTGAGGTTTTACCATAGTCTTTATAGGTAAATAATACCATATGACCATTTGGAGAGAAAAGGGGTGATTCATCATGTGGACCATCAGTAAGGGTGAGATACTGATTATTGAGCAGATTTTGTAATGCAACTCGATATTTTCTATCTTTTTGTGAGATAAAGAGCAGTAATTTCCCATCGGCAGAGATGCTTGGACTCAAATTATTATTGCCCTCAAATGTTACCCTCTTAGTTTCATTAGTATTAATATTTATTTTGTAAATTTGTCCACTGCCACCCCGATCAGAAACAAAATATATCTCTTCACCATTAGGTGCCCAAGTCGGTTCGGTATTAATGGC
>Ga0255753_1001785_pt1 | contig 24862 bp, 46 predicted proteins | sample 041ome_10_FD_179953 | JGI IMG/M metagenome (GOLD analysis project Ga0255753, IMG submission 179953) | Coastal salt marsh microbial communities from the Groves Creek Marsh, Skidaway Island, Georgia - 041412US metaG (version 2) | ecosystem: Environmental > Aquatic > Marine > Intertidal zone > Salt... | reverse complement strand
CAACTGATCGTTGTCGTATTGTACAATGTCTAGATCCAGATTGTTGCCTGACTGTGTGATGTAGATCTCGTTGCCGTTGGGAGTGATGTTTCTTGCGTCAGTCCTGGATTGTAACTGTGCTGATGTAGGAGCGGATGAGTATGTGGGTGCGGATGCTGAACCATATAAAGTGCCTGCGGTTTCCATATCCAGGATGTCATCTGTGATGTAGACTTTTAAAATGTATGTACCATATGTACTATCCCACAAATTTATATCAGCCGTTACAAATATAGCACCTGTGTATCCTGATCCCAGATCCGCTGACTGCCATATCATACCACCTATCACACCTCCGCTGGTTTTAAACACATACTGACCCTGTGAGTTGGACAGACTACTACCAGCCGCACCTGTGACCGTGCCTGTGTCATCGGAGAATGCTGTGTTGATCACGGTGTAGGAATTGGAGCCAGATCCAAAAGTTAGTGTGCCACCACCTGCTGTGCTGACCACAGTAGCGATGGCATTGTTCCTAGAAGCGAAACCAGAGTTCTCACCGTTCATCATCAGGAAGCCACCATTCTTCACGAAGTTGTCCAATACAGTGACTTCTGATGCCGCATATGTGTTGTTATATCTTAAATCCCATATCTGTTGATAACTGCTGACATCTGTGGGCACACCTCCTGTTGAATAGGTAATAGTATGTCCTTCAGTAAATAATCTACTTCCTATATTTGTATGAGCACCACCGTAGTTCTGGTGTAGCACCAATACCGAATCCGCTTCCGCTTTTGACGTCAGGGCCATCCACAGCACCAAGCCAAACAATATGTACACCAGTCTATATAAAAATCTCTCAAACATTAGTTCTGTTGGTTTATGGTTATGTTGTTGTTGATGGATCCACCGTCTGGGTTGATCTCGAATCCTATTATCTCGTTGCCGTTCTGGTTGTGGTCTATTGAGTAGTTGTAGCCCTGTTGCAGTTCCATCCTCACGTAGTTGCCTGACGCACCCTCCCTGATGTAGATCCATCTGGGATCCTGGTTCAATATGGTCACGCCTGTCTCAGCATCAAACCCCAACTTGGGATTGGTCTGCTTACGATCCAGATCAGTTCGTGCCTGCCTGATGAGATTGTCCATACTCTGATCCAGTGCGTCAAACAGGAAGTCACCTGCGAGCGGATCAAAGTCAAGATCCGTCTGCCAACGATCTGCTTCACCTTCTGCCAGATAGTCTGTGCTCAGTTCTTCAAACACGAGGAAATCTAGATCCAATATATTAGCCAAAGTCTGTATGGCATCTTTGTTCATTTCCTCTTCCAGTTTCTCTGGAGGTGTGATGATCAGTAGGTTATTGATGAATGATTCATCCAGATCCAACACCAAAGGTTTTAAGGGTGATGATTGAGCAGTTTCTACCACAGTGGTTTGAAATGCTTGATTCATGATCACAATGCCCACATCTGACTCCACAGATATTTCTCCTGTCACACACACTCTTTCATTGGCAATGATGGTACAACTGGGTAACAGTATGATGGTGCTGGAACCTGTTTCATCCACTGTTAATGAAAAGTCTGTGCCTCTCACACCCACCACTGCTGTTGGTGTGCTGATCTTCACGTTCTGTCTTGAATTTTTTGCTATCTGTCCCGAAGCATATCTCACTGTGCCAAAGCCTGCTTTGAGTGACACAGCACCTGTCTTTGAATTGGGATCGTAAATGAATTCGTCTATGACCAATTTGGAATTTTCTGTGATATCAACTCTGGTTTCATCCACAAACTCTATGGATATTCTTCCTATCTTGGTACGCACAGTGTCATAACTTTCAATTGCTGTGCCTTGAGTTGAATCTAACTTGTCGCCTGCCTGTCTTTCAATTGTGCCTTCACCTTTTTGCTCTCTCACATCTCCTATCGACGCCACACTGTTCGTGGCGCTGAATAGAAATAATACAAGGAGTAACCAACGCATACATTAGTCCGTTTGTGTGATGTCTATTGCCGCGTTGTCACCTGATGTGGTCACATCTATGGTGTTGTCGTATATGCCTGATTGACTCATGTTGATCACACCACCATCACCTGTGTGATTGTGTGTCAATGAATGCCCAGCACTGTCGCCATCACCTGTCTGTGTGTAACTTGATGTGTTACCCACTGTCCCCAATGAGTTGGTTATGTCGATGTCAGCATCTGCCGCCGCCGCATTTACTGTCAATGTAAATGTTTCTGCCGCCGCTGATGTGATATCAATGGTGCCCACATAGTCTGAAGCATCTGCTGTGGAACCCAAGTCCACAGTGATATCCGCTGAATCACCTGTTACATCTATGCTCATGGATACTGTGTCACAATTGGATGCCGCACAGTCTAGATCCACTGTGTTCAATCCCCCTGTGAGGTTGATGTTACCTGTGTAGGTTGTTCCGTTGATCAATGCTTCGATCACGTTGGAGTCTCCCACCTGGCTGATTGAGAATGTCATGGTATCACCTGTCAAACTCATTGCTGTTGTGGAGTTACCTGCTTGGTTGTTCTGACCATCCTGTGTGATGTCCAAATCCAAATTGTCTCCTGATTGCTGTATGTAGATGTCGTTAGCCACTGCCGGTGTTAAGCACAGCCAACTCAACAGCAACATTTTTATTATTTTATTTGTCATGTATGTTCTCCTGTTGGTTAGCAAGTTTTTTGTATTTCCAAAGGCCCTGCTGTTCTCCTTGTGTTACAATCTCTACCACTGCGGCTTCGATTGCGGCTCTTACAGCATAATTCACCGGTTCGTTGATGGCCGATCCCGCTTCTAATTCAAGAGCATTGGTACCCATATCCAAGAAACGGAACACATCCGCACTGGTTCTATGGCTAGCAATTCGTTTTTCCACTGCCACCGTGAGCAACACTTCGCCTGTCTGCACACTAACAATTCTCATTGCCACAGTGACTTGGTCAATTCTGTATTCTGTGGAAGCACCTATGCCAAGATATCTAGCACCTGCTCCACCTGATTTTATGTTGGAGTCATATCCCACAACTCCACCTTCCAATAATAATCCTGCGAACAACATCGGCTTCAACTTGGGAGCCTTCTGTCCTTCATAAACTTCTCTGGTTGATCTGATCAACTGTCTTTCCTTCACAAGGTTGTCAAGACTCACACGTTCAACCACCTGAAAGTATGTTTTGTTGCCCACTTTTTTCAGTGCGTCGATGACCCATACTTCTGAACCTTGTGTGACAGCACTGCTCAACACAGAAAATCTGTCGTTGGATTTACGTTGTCCTGTCTTGTCCTGGAAACCATACACAGCAATGGTGATCTTTGGACCATCCAATGGTGGAGTGGAATCCAGCACAGATTGTATTGGACTCCTTGCCACTTCGGGCTTACTCCACTGCTTGTTATTTAGGTTGCCAGCACAACTGGTCAATAAAACAATCGCGGTGAGGGTAATTGTGAGGGTGCGAGTGAGTTGTTTTATCATGACCTAAAATCCGAATCCTGTTAGTGGAACAGTGATCTCTGTGAGCGACCCATCTGCTTCTGTAACAGTGATTGAAATTGTGTCTGTTGATGCGTCTTTGATCCAGTAAATGGTTGCGCCTTCTATGTTGGCTGTGCCAGATGATGCTCCACTATCAGTGAACATATTGTCCACCATCTGTTTGGACAGTTGGGCGTAGATTCTTGATTCCACATTGTTGATAAATTTGTTGAGGGTGGTCTGTTCTAACTCACGAGCCAGTTTAGCCGCCGCGGCTTCTTTCTTTTCTTGAATTTCTTTCTCACGCTGATATCTCAATTGTTCAATTGCCAGCACGTGATTGCTGTAACCTTCTCCTGAGAATGAAGGGTTTTTGAATTTGTGTGTGAGTTCGCCAGCATCCACACTGCTGATGAGTGTAGCCGTGGCTATAACAAGTAAAATAGTTTTATTCATGTGTCGTGCGTTCCCTCAACTGTATTTAAACGAACTTGTGAAAACCATTAAATGTACACTTAACTTAACTGACAACAGAATCAATTGAGTGTACTCTTTAAATATTTGTATGAAAACACTGATTGCATTTTTATTGCTGTGGATTGGTTCAGAGACCAATTACAATGTTAATATACCTGCACCCAATGTTGTGAAGGTGAGTGAACAAGAATTAATCACCATGTACTATGGTAATCAAACAGCAGACTCCACTATTCACGCACTGTATGACACTGAAACAGACACCATCTATGTGAAAGACACTTTTAATATGTACAATGTGTTTGACAAGGGAATTTTACTTCACGAAGTGATGCACTATGTTCATGATGTAAACGGAGCAGTTGGCAGTAAATTTAGATGTTTAGCAGAATCCGAAGCAGAAATATATCCACTCCAAAAGAAATACCTGTTGGAAGTGCATGGAGTCAAATGGGAATACGATCCCATGTTTCTAAAAGTGATCAGCAGTTGCGATAAAACCAGATAAGTGATTAAATTTTTGTTAAAAACCACACATTGTTAGGACCCACATCGTAGTTTTCCAGCATTTCATTCACGGCTTGATTGACTCCAGGAAAGTCTATGTCGTGTCCACTCAATATGCCTCCTGGTTTTAGTTTAGGTCGATAGTTTATAATATCCTGTTTCACAGCAGGGTAAGAATGATCAGCATCAATGAATATGAGATCACAGGAAGCATCATCAATTTTGTGATGTACATCTTGGCTCATACCTTCAATAGCCGTCAAACGTTCTCCATACCTTTTTTCCACTTTGTTGGTGTAAAACAAATCAATGTTCATGTCAACAGCATAATATTTTTCAATGGACTTGCATTGATTCAGCAAATGAAAGGTTGTGCGTCCATCTCTCACACCCACTTCCAACACAGTCTTGAATTGGTTGCTGTCTATGAGATGTTTTAAAAAATGTTTGCGATTGGGTTTTGAATGCCATTCTATTGTCATTGGCACTTTCAACTTGGTGTAAGGCATTAATGAAGTGTCTTAGGCTTGTCGTTATAATATTGTTGTTGTAGATTAGATTCTTGATTAATTCTATTTTTAAAATATTCAATCACAATTTCATTCTTCCAATATTGTCGTTGGTCAATAGGATCTTCTGATTTTTGTAATGATTGATTTTGATGCTCAAGGTAATCTATTTCTTCCTGATACAAATCAAGGAGATTGATTTCTTCCATTTGATCGTGATCCTGATGCATAAAAATATTTATGCCGCTGTAGAATTGTCGAGTCCTAGTTGAACAACATTATCAAAACCAAACTTGCCAAAAGCAAACAAATTAAATGCTACACAGTATCGTTCGTTATCACTTTTGCTAGGCAAAACAGAATGATCTAATGTGCTAGGAAATAATATTAACATATTATTCTTAGGTTTTATTGCCCAACCTAGAGTATTAAAAACATTCAAATTCTTTCCTTTAAAAGGTATGTTAACTGTGGGTGTAAAAATGTTGTGTTGAGTTTTATCTTTATGAAAAATTATTTCGCCACTATCGTCATCTGTTTGAATGTAGAACACTCCACTAATCATTGAATTCACGTGTGTATGAGCACCGCTTTCATCTCCTTTTAAATGTTTCACTGCCCAACTATTTGTTATTTCAAATCTAGCAGATTCATCTACATCTAAAACTTCGTGAAGAAAATGTTCACATCTTTTCATTATGTTGTCACGCAAATTTTTTAATTCAGGTTTATCTAAAATAAATTTGTCTGGAGTTCCATATCCATTGTCTGCTGGAAAACGTTTGTATTCAGCATTCTTAATAAAATTTATATCTTCAGACTGAACACCTTCCAAAATGGTTTGATACAGAGGTATACCAAACAATGGTGTTATATTATAATTGGTTGTCATTTTTAAATTTTATTATGAAGTTTAACACAATTCTTCTGGAATTGTCAACAGGATTTGTGCTGGTGTGATACCAATCACTTTCAAACAACACCGCAGTATTCTTTTTTGGTGTTGCTGTGTCCAGTATTTGTAAATTATCAAAACCTTGATTGCCTTTTTTATTAAACATCACAGTATCACCATCGGAGTCATTCACATAATATATCATACTGTGCCATCCTTCTTGATCTCTATCCACGTGAGGACAGTTAACGATGGCTTTACCGCTATTGTTCTGTGTTAGTAGGTTTGCTTTGATTCTTCCTATTTCAATAATTTCTTTATCAAGACTGTTTATGATTGGTTCAACCAAATTCCAATATGGACTTAATGGTTGTTGGTCATACAACAAATGTATAAATTGTCCAGACTCGTACAAATCAAATGAGTTCGATTCGCTCACTACCTGTTTTACTTCTGGAGGTACTGTGCCTGGCAGATAGTGCCAATCAAATTTAAACGATGTTATTGTGTCGTGTAGTTGATTGTATTCTGCTTCTGATAATATGTTTTCTATTCTTTTGAACACATATTATTTTAGCCAGCCAATTTTCTTACCTGCTTTGACTCTGGCATCATGTTCTGCCACAGTGCCTGGAAATCTCCATGCCCATACAGCCACCAAAAACATAAAAATACCTGACCACAATACTGCTTTCATATTGCCTGTAAAGTACCAAGTGAATGCCAATGTTGAACTCATTACCAATATCATGGCATACTTGCCTTTAGTTGGAAACACTCGCTTCTTTGTCCAGTTGGTTAAGAACTTGCCGAACCATGGATGATTGTACAACCATGCTTCCATCTTGGGTGAACTTTTAGCAAATGCCCAAGCGGCAATTACTAGAAAGATTGAAAAAGGTATGCCGGGTGTTACAAATCCAATGTAGGCGATACCCACACATAGAAATCCTAATGCTTGATACAAATATTTTTTAATCATAAATCTCCTCAAATGTAAGTTTTAATTTTTCTACTAAATCGTAGATCATTGCTTCTGTGTGCATAGGTGTAGGAGCAAATCTTAATCGTTCAGTACCTTTGGGCACTGTTGGATAGTTAATTGGTTGGACATATATTTCATATTTTCTCAATAGTATGTCGCTGATTTGTTTACACTTAACAGCATCACGTATCATTACGGGAACCAGATGTGAATCGTTTTCTAATACATCTATATCTGCTTCCTTTAATAATTTTTTTAATAGTTGAACACTGGCTTGATGTTTTTGTCTTAATTGTTTACCTTCTTCAGTTTTTAATAATTTCACAGCCGCCATTACACCAGCACATATAACTGGAGATATTGATGTTGTAAAAATAAATCCTGCAGACATATGTCTAATAGCATCTAAAGATAATTGATCTCCTACAATGTATCCGCCACCCACACCGTATGCTTTGCCACAACCTGCTGATATGAAATCGATTCGATCCATCATATTGATTTTTTCTAACCATCCTGCTCCGTTGTCTCCATATAAACCTATGGCGTGAACTTCATCACAGTATGTGATTGCTTTGTATTTGTCTGCTAAATCGCAAATGTCAGAAATTAAACCTACATCTCCATCCATGCTATACACAGTTTCGAATACAACGCAAGGAGTACCCGACACGGTTTTCAGTTTATTTTCTAGATCCTCCAAATCATTGTGCCGAAAGATATGCTTAGGAGCCTTGCTGTTAACGATTCCCTGAACAATAGATGCGTGGTTTTCACTATCACTTACAAACTCCAGATCCGGTATGATTTTACTAAGAGCGATCAACGTCCATTCATTTGCGACAAAGGCGGACGTGTGTACTAACGCAGACTGCTTTTTATGAAGCCTTGCTAACTCCATTTCTAATGCCACATGATAATGAGTTGTGCCTGAAATATTTCTTGTACCACCACTGCCTGCTCCTGTGGTATCAAGTGCTGTTTTCATAGCATCTATAACATCTTTATGTTGCCCCATTCCCAAATAATCATTAGAACACCAATTAACCACAGTCTTAATATTGATAGGATTGTACCACAATGTCTCAGGGTAATCGCCTGCTTTACGCAATATGTCATTGAACACTCTGTAATCGCCAGTAGTCTTCAAACGATCGATAACATCTTGAAAAGGTTTAATTGGTAGCATATGGGTATTTAGTTATATGAGTAGTTAATTTAGATGTACTTGTCGATCATCTGTTTGGAACATATCTGAATTGCTTTTTCGTAGATTTGTTCTACAGGCGTGTTTAAAAGTAATTCGGTTGTAGGTTCCGCAGTCATCCAACATTTACTGTTGATTTCTCCTTCTAACTGTCCTGGTGACCATACACTTAAACCACTGAAACATCTCCATTGAGATGGTTCGTCTTCTTCATGTAATTTTTTTAACATCTGAGCATCGCTAGTTAAACTGAATCCATTGCCTAACTTTAGAGTGTTTCTACAACCCCATTCGTCTGTGTGAAGTAATAGAATACTTTCTTGATTAACAGGACCGCCAGAATAAATTAAGTCTTGTACTTTTACAGTTTTAAATCCTTTTACTTCTAAAATCTTTTTTAATTTTGTTCGTGTAGGTTTATTAATAATCAGTCCTGCCACGTGTTGTGATGATTCTTCGTAAAGAAATACTACACTCCTGTCAAATGTACTGTCCTGTCTCATTTTAGGAGTTGAGATTAAAATTTTATTTTGCCAAACTGGATCCATCATCTGCTGTACAACGGTAATGGTCCACCATAAGGCTTTCCTTTTATTTTTTTGCCACTCACGTAAACTCTTTTCTTGCCTATCTTGTAAGATTTTTTACCTGAACGTTTTCTATAACCTTGACTTTTACAACTTGCCAATTGACTGGCACCAAGAGCATGGTCAGGTTTTTTGCTTCTGCACAATGCTTTACTGGCTGGACCAGCCTCAGATAATATAACTTCATGTACTCTCATAAAAATATTTAGCGATATTTGTCTGCTGGATCTCCTGTCTGAACCTCTGGCAAAAGTCTAAACGTTAATGCTTTCCTAGTGCCTCTAGTGGTATTGATAACAATATCACCAGATTTCTCAAAGTGTTCTATTTTCGTAATGGTTGCTTTTTCTTGTTTTTGACCAACTAGAATATCTTGTCCTAGTGCTAGATTGATCTGAATGGATTTCATCTTCATAACTTCCTCCATTAGATAGTTTGAATGTACTAGTATTTATCGTGCTAGGATGGTGTCCATGGCTTCCACTATTTCTTTTGCAGAATAGTTAGGCTCATTGGCTAACTCTTTTAAGTTGTGTTCTCTATCAAGATACTTGTATTCCACTTTGACTGGATTGTATTGCTGTAACCATACTAACACTGTCCTTGGGTCAAATGCTCCACAAGTGTACACATCTAATTGTATCATATGAGGTGAACATTCATCCCACGAGTGCATCACTATGTGTGAAGTTTCTATGATTGTTGCCACAGTTAGGCCTCTATTGCCCACCATGTCGCAATACTTGGCATATGGACCCATTAATATTTTCATATTAATTCGTTCCACAAGATCTTTGATTGAGTTGATTGCAGTGGTCTCATCCGTAGGAGCATTGGAAACCTCCGCTCTTATTATTATGTGTTTGTGTTCTAACACTTGTCCCATTGTTGCTCCTTTTTCTATTAAGAGTTAAATGATTATTTATGAAAAGCCAGTAAAAGTAACACTTTATAAGCATTGACTTTTCACAAAAACTAGTGTACTATAAAGTATGAAAAAATATTTGTCAATGATTATTTTTGCCCTTGCACTTCAAGGTTGTTCAGCAACAGTGGGCGAGTGGCAACAAGGAACAAAAGCATCTGGGTATAGAGCTCACGATGTGTGCTTCATTTGTGGCGAACAGATCAAGTTTATTCCCAACGAACCATACAGTTGGTCAAAATTTGTTGAAGAAACAGACTACTACAACAATTCAGACACAGTGAAGGTTCCTTGGTAAAAAAACACCAAGGTTTATGCGGATTTTAAGGCATTGACTTTTGGTAACCAAATGTGTTATAATTGTAAAACTAAGGAGGAACAATGTACGTAGAACAAAATAAAGAAAGAATTGCTGATTTGGAGCGACAAAAAATTGCTCTTAAGGATCAATTACAATTTGAAACAAAAACAGCATCAATCATCAGAATTGAAGAAGAACTGTATGAAATTGATGACACAATTAAAAAATTAACACAACCTGTGAGACCAGCATGAAGAAAAAATTTAAGATTGCTAAGGACAGTATGTTGAGAGATTCCATGTTCTGGTATATCACCATTATTGCTGTGTCTTACTTTGGCGCGATTATGTGGGGTGTTGCTCGTGGATAATTTATATTTTATACTAGGTATTGCGATGATCATCTACTTCAGTTACCGATTGGGTAAAGACCGAGGCACCCTATTGGCAAGTGAAAGAGTGGTGGACATAATGATTGCCATGGGTTATCTAAAAGAAAAAGCCAATGGAGAAATTGAAAAGGTAGACCATGAACAATCTAAGTAAAATATTTGAACCCAGTAAAGACAGACTGATCCGTAATGCTAGAAACTGTATGAACTCTGCACAGGATCCTTGGTTCAAAGCATATTGGGAAAAGGTTTTAAATCATTTATTAACAGTTTACAAAAGATATGACTGATAACAAACACATCAAACTGGATGAAAAGATCAAGGCACTAAACTCCACAAGGGTCTACAAAAAGATAACTCCTATGCACGACCTGAGTTGGTATGTGAAGTGGACATCTTCATTTTTTGTTATTATTGGTTGGATGCTTAATTCTATCAATCTATTTCCTTACAACATTTTTATACAGATGATTGGTGTGACAGGTTGGTTATGGGTTGGCATACTGTGGCACGATAGAGCATTGATTGTGCTCAACAGTATTGGTGTAACCATATTAACTTTGGGATTACTAAAAAATTATTTTGGAGGATAGATGTCAGACGAAATCAAAAAGAAATTAAAGATTACAGAGGATCACGAAAGAATCTATGACGAAATGATGGAAGAGATGATCAACAAAGCAGTGGACAATGATCCGCAAATGGTTGCCAGTGTGTTTTTGGCATTGGGATTGAAGATGTATAGATCCTGTTTGGACAAAGAAGATTTCCAAAGATTGATGAACGATGTGTGCTCGTCTGCTGTGGACATAGAACCGTTTGTTAAAGAAAAGAAAGAGAGTGTACATTGACTAGAAAAATAGGAAAAAAGAAATTGATAGAAATATTAAAAGGAGAGGATAAGATACCTCAAGAGTATCAAGATTTGGCTGATTGTATTAGAAGTGATCAGGTTCCTGCCAGTGATGTGGCAAAGTTTTTTCAAGACAAACAGTTTTATAATTGGTACAAAAAGAAATACTTGACTTTCTGATAGAATGAATATAAAATTATTAACAAAAAGGCAACAAAGAGGCTAATATGATTAAAGGTATAATAATAGGTGCTGTTGGAATGTACATTTATCTTGTACAACCTGAATGGGCATCTACCATTATCGAGCATACAACAAGTTTGTATAACTCGCTTGTGGAATCTATTCAGAACAGACAGTAATATCTGTTGTTTCTGAATAAACTATAGAAAGAAACAATGTCAAAAGATTATAGACCAAGCAAAGACGACGATATTAGTCCAGAAGAAAAACGAAAAGAACACGAGCGTCTAATGAAAGAGTTCCTTGCCAAAGGCGGAAAGATAGAAAGAATTCCATATGGTGTAACCAATATGGAAATGGGCAGAGGAAACTCTAATAACTTTTACGATCCACCAGAAACAATCACACCTAAGACTTGGCGGACTAGAAAAACCAGAGCCAAAAACAAGAAACCAACCAAGTAGTTCATTAACTATTCGGTAAATACTTTACTATGAAAACTTTGATGAGCATTTTTATTGCTCTTTTTTTATCATTATCTGCTACTATAATTCAAGCAGAAGACACAACTCCTGGATTGCCAGATTTAGATAAAGGCTTCCATTGGCAGAATATGCCTATGATTTGTGCTTCAGATGTGGCAGTTCTTAACAGATTAAAAGAACAAGGCTTTGTGGCTGTGAATATGAGTTTGGGCAAAAGAGGTGCAGACCCACAAGGTGAGGCACTGTTCATGATCACATATTTCATTAATCAAGAAGGTACCAGCACAGCCGCAGTAATGAATATACCAAGCAGTAACGATGCTTGTCTTATTTTTCTCACTCATGATGTAGTGTTTCGTCCAGTTGAATAGAATAAACTACTGGTATGCGAACAATCGAATACCCAGTTAAAACCTATCTTATACATTTGGACAATACCGATTGCTACCAAATTTATGCCATGGACACCCAAGATGCTGTGGAAACTTTGTTGGAACAAGAGCCCACAGTCAAATTATCAGATGTTAAGTTGATAGAAGAACACACCTGCGCCAAAAAAACAGAACCTCTCCATTAAATTATAGTCAAAAGACTCTTGACAAAACACAATGAATGCTTATATAATACTAATAATATCACGATATAGAAACGGAGTTTTATTTTATGGCAATTAACGGAAAAGTTAAAAGTGTTAGATTTGGATCTGACAGTAGAAACAGACTGATCAGAGGTGTAGATATTTTAGCAAATGCTGTAAGAACTACACTAGGACCTAAAGGAAGAAATGTTGTGCTTCAAAGAACTTGGGGTGCTCCACACGTAACCAAAGACGGTGTTACAGTAGCAAGAGAAATTTTATTAAGAGATGACCTGGCCAATATGGGTGCTCAGATGGTTAAAGAAGTAGCCAGCAAAACAAATGATGAAGCGGGCGATGGAACAACCACAGCCACAGTGTTAGCACAGGCGATTGTTAAAGAAGGAATCAAATATGTAACTGCTGGAATGAATCCAATGGATCTAAAAAGAGGCATGGATCAAGCCACAGAAGCAGTTGTTGAACAACTAAAATTAATTTCCAAATCATGCGATACTCAAAATGAGATAGAACAAGTTGGTACTATATCTGCTAATTCAGACAAAGCCATTGGAACAATGATTGCTGAAGCAATGCAGAAAGTAGGCAAACAAGGTGTTATCACAGTTGAGAATGGAAGAAGTTTAAAAAACGAATTAGAAGTTGTTGAAGGATTACAATTTGATAAAGGATTTATGAGTCCGTACTTCATTAATAATCCTGAAAAACAAATCGTTGAATTAGAAGATGTTTACATCATCTTAACAGGAAAACACATAAGAAATATTCAAGAGATAGTGCCGTTGCTTGAAGAACTAGCAAAGAAAAATAAACCATTTTTGTTTATTTGTGAAGATGCTGAAGGCGAAGCACTTGCCACATTGGTAATGAACAATGCCAAAGGAACCATTAGATGTGCATCAGTTTGGGCTCCTGGATTTGGTAACACAAGAAAAGCCATGCTTGAAGATATGGCAGTGTTGACTGGTGGACAAGTAATTTCAGAAGAAACAGGAATATCTTTAGAAAAAGCAAAACTTGAACATTTAGGACAGGCGGCAAGAGTTGTAGTTGATAAAAATACAACAACAATTATTGGCGGTAAAGGATTAAAATCTAAAATTGAACAGAGAGTCACTGCTATCAAAACACAAATAGAACAGAGTGAAGGCGGAGATGACAAAAAGAAACTTGAAGAACGATTGGCAAAATTAACTGGAGGTGTTGCTGTAATAAGAGTTGGAGCGGCTACTGAAGTTGAAATGAAAGAGAAAAAGGATCGTATTGACGATGCTCTAAACGCCACAAAGGCGGCAGTTGAAGATGGTATTGTGCCGGGTGGTGGTGTTGCTTTTTTAAGAGCCAAACAGAATATCAAAGATCTCAAAGGGGACAATGAAGATCAGACAGCAGGTATTCAGATTGTGTTGAAAGCAATTGAATCCCCAGTTAGACAGATAGTTTCCAATGCTGGAGGTTCTCCAGATGTTGTTGTGAACGAAATCATGAATGGTGCCGACAACTATGGTTATGATGCTGGCAGTGGCAAATATGGTGATATGATTGATTTGGGTATTATTGATCCTACAAAGGTTACCAAAACAGCATTGGTGAATGCATCAAGCATAGCAGGACTACTTTTAACAACAGAAGCATCTGTGTATGATGCTCCAGAAGATGTTAAAAAAGATTGGAATCCAGTAGATAGAACCAATATGAAAGAAGGCGACTTCTACGATTAATTTACCAAAAGCTCTTGACATTTACAAAAGAGTGCTTATATAATCTACTGTAACTAATAACTCGCTTATAAAGGAGAAAAACTATGAGCAAAATAATAGGAATAGACTTGGGAACAACCAACTCTTGCGTTGCTTTGATGGAAGGTAAGGACGCAAAAGTTATTGAAAACTCAGAAGGATCTAGAACCACTCCAAGTGTGGTTGCATTCACAGACTCTGAAACATTGGTAGGAATGCCTGCTAAAAGACAAGCAGTATCAAATTCATCCAACACAATCTTCGCGGCAAAGAGATTGATTGGTAGACAGTTTGATAGCGATGCTATACAAAAAGACATTAAAACACTTCCTTATGAAGTTGTAAAAGCAGACAACGGAGATGCTTGGGTAAAAGCCAAGGATAAGAAACTTTCTCCATCAGAAATATCTGCTTCTGTGCTTCGTAAGATGAAAGAGACAGCAGAAAAATATCTAGGTTCTGAAGTAACCAAGGCAGTGATTACTGTGCCGGCATACTTCAATGATAGCCAACGTAAGGCTACCAAAGACGCAGGTAAGATTGCTGGATTGGAAGTGGAAAGAATTATAAACGAACCAACTGCGGCGGCATTGGCATATGGACTTGATAAGAAAAAATCAGGCACTATTGCTGTGTACGACTTGGGTGGTGGTACATTTGATATTTCAATCTTAGAATTGGGTGACGGTGTATTTGAAGTTAAGTCCACAAACGGTGATACAGCACTGGGTGGTGAAGACTTTGATGCCACAATCACAAACTATATCATTTCTGAATTTAAGAAAGATCAAGGTATAGATTTAGCCAACGATAAATTGGCAGTACAACGTGTTCGAGAAGCGGCTGAAAAAGCAAAGATAGAACTTTCATCTGCTAGTCAAACAGAAGTTAATTTACCGTTTATCACAGCAGACAAATCAGGACCTAAACACATCAACATGAAGATGACACGAGCCAAACTGGAAGCATTGGTGGGTGAACTCATTGAGAAAACATTGTCTCCTTGCAAACAAGCATTGAAAGATGCTGGAGTTTCAGCAGGACAAATCAGTGAAGTTGTGTTGGTAGGTGGTATGACACGTATGCCTAAAGTGATCGAAACAGTGAAAACATTCTTTGGTAAAGAACCACACAAAGGTGTTAACCCAGACGAAGTTGTGGCATTGGGTGCCGCAATTCAGGGTGGAGTATTACAGGGAGATGTTAAGGATGTATTGTTGTTAGACGTTACACCTTTGTCACTTGGTATCGAAACACTAGGCGGTGTTACAACCAAACTGATTGAAAAGAACACAACAATTCCTACAAAGAAAAGTCAAGTGTTTTCCACAGCAGAAGACAACCAAGCGGCAGTGACCATCAGAGTTACACAAGGTGAAAGAGAAATGGCGGCTGACAACAAGATATTAGGAAACTTTAATCTTGAAGGTATAGCACCTGCACCAAGAGGAGTACCTCAGATTGAAGTAACATTCGATATCGATGCCAATGGTATTGTGAGTGTGAGTGCTAAAGACAAAGGCACTGGCAAAGAACAAAAGATCACAATCAAAGCAGACGGTGGTCTATCAGATGCTGACATTGAGAAAATGGTTAAAGAAGCAGAAGCCAACAAAGAAGCGGACAAAAAGAAAAGAGAGTTGGTGGAAGCCAAAAATCAATCAGAAACATTGACACATCAAATTGACAAACAACTCAAAGAACATGGAGATAAAATCTCTGAAGAGGAGAAAAAAGCAATCGAAGATGCTAAATCGGAATTGCTTGAAGCATCTAAATCAGATGATGCTGATAAAATTAAATCAGCAATTGGTAAATTGACTGAAGCGTCAATGAAACTGGGAGAGGCTGTGTACAAACAGGCTCAACAAGAACAAGCCAACTCCGAACAAGGTACCACTGAAGAATCAAACAATGAAAAAGTGGTAGATGCTGAGTTTGAAGAAGTCAAAAAAGACGATAAAGACAAATAACAATTGACAGAAGTTTCCTTTTGTTGTATTATAGTGATATGATAGGCAAAAGGAAAACTTCACAATTTAAAACTGAAATCGAAGCAGTTGTTCGTATTTCAGTTGATCATACACAACCTTTCACAGAACAACAAATCCTAGATGAGTTTGCTCTAAATGTCAGCGAAGACTTTTCTGGTGTAATGAGTTCAGATTCCGAACATCTTCAACCTACCACAGTCACTGTGATGAGTGAAAAGGTTGTTAAAAGTAATGGAATTGTTTCCGACGAAACTATACTTTAATTCCGCGTTTAATATCTATTTGATCTAGCCCTTTAGGTTCTTCACCGGGCTCGTATTCAGGAAAGATTCTGTATTCTTCTTGTGTGGAAGGATTGTAGCAACCTGCCGCCAACCAATCATATTTGTAATCAAATTGAGCAATAAAGTCTGTGATCACATCATAATAGCCAGGCTTTTTCTCTAGTGTGAGTTCTCTTTTACATTCTTCCATGGTTTGATATGATTTGCTCATCTCAAATTCTTGTACAGTATCAATAGGCATAGTGCCAAAGATGTATGCCACTATGATTATTTTGAACATATTATTTGCTTTCGGATTCTTTTGCTTTGTCTACTTCTTCAAACTCTTTTGTGATTTCGGCTTGGTCAGCGTCTTTTTTGTATTTTTTACAATTGGCTGGATCAAAAACACAACCTAACACAATTCCTATGGAATCGCTGGCGTAAACACTTGAACCTGATTCGCTTTTGGCTTTGGGATTGGCACATCCACTCATTCCTATGCCTATCAATATAAGCAATAGAATAAGGATAATGGCTCTTTCTAATCGTTTGTTCATCGTCATATTTATTGTTGACATTGTCATTATCTTACTGTATTATTGTAAATACTGTTATGTATAAAACAGTATTATTTCTTTGTTTAATGATGATTATAACAGGTTGTGCTTCTAAAGTCAAGTATTCCGTTGTATGGCCCGTGGCATATACATATCCAGAAGAAAGAATGGTACTGGACAAATATCCAATTGAACACATCGAGGTTGAACAATTAAATGCTGAATAAATTCATAGAAGATTATCAAAGAGCCGCTGACAACAAAGAGTTTTATGATCACTGCCAAAATTTTTACAAAGGAAAACACGCAGAACCAAATGCACTCATGGAACACATGAGTCTACACTATCTACCAAAACCAATAAAGAAAGTGATGTTTTGGAAGATGAACATCATGAATAGTTTTTTCAAAAACTGGTTAAGTTTTAAAAAAATTAGTGTCTTGACTTTGGTAATGATTGTTGCTATAATATGGTTAGTAAAATAGATTTCATGAAAAAAATAAAAATTAGAAAACCCAAGAACCGTAAGGAACGCATTGAATGGAGTTGCTTGGCGGCAATACTGGTTACGTTCTCTTCAATGATAATAGTTGCGTTGGTATTGATATGGTTAGGACACTAAAAGATTTTTTTGAATTTGTTTTGTACTGGATCTTGATTGGTACAGTTACAATTCTATTTGTTATTTTTATGTTGGGATTAGCGATTGTGGACTTGTTGATGGATATCGTCAGCAAAATAACTAGGTCATTTAAGAAACATGATTAGTGCCGACCTAGGCCATATTTCAAATTATCCTCATAGAGGACCGGCAACACACCGACAGGAAGGTGCATGGGAGAGACCCAGTTGCTTAAGAGTTCGGAGTTGGTGGCGATAGCGCCAACTCCTCTTAGGTAGCGATGCCGGTTAATGAATTACCAACGCCCCTTTAGCTCATTAGGTAGAGCAACTGATTTGTAATCAGTAGGTGGTCTGTTCGAATCGGACAAGGGGCACCACTAAATATCTATATGACACTTCAGACAGCAGGAATAATAGTATTAGCCATAGTGATACCGCTATTCATAGCAATCACTTGGTACGACAATTATCTGCAACGCAGAATTAGTGAACACGAAGCGAAAAGTGTAAACCAAGATCGTTATTCAAAAAAGTAAATACCAGTATGAGCAGTATATTTCATTTGGCAATCCAAGGTGGTGACCTTGCAAAGACTGTGCCTTTCTACAGAGATGTGTTGGGCTGTGCGTTGGGTCCAGCAGAAGCAGGCAGATATCAGGACATAGACTTTTGGGGCAATGAATTAACTCTACACGAATCCACTCCAAGAACCAGCAAGGATGATCACAAGGAAAGAGAACGTCATGATGTGGACATGGGCAATGTTTGTGTGCCTCATTTTGGTGTGCATCTTGAAAGAGAAAAATTTGATCAATTGAAAGCAAGACTTGAACAGCACATTGAATACTTTGATCCACCTTACATCAGGTACAAAGGTCAGCCCACAGAACAGGAAACATTCTTTATTGAAGATCCCAACTTTAATGTATTAGAAATTAAAACTTTGTTAAAAGTTTAAACTTGAGTTAATAACACAATCAAAAGATAGGTTGCAAAGTGTAGATGTTGATCTACTGTGGTAGCAACCCAATACCAGATACCATCCATTCCCCACTTGTATTTCCTAACAATACTGCTTTTGATATGATCTATATGATGATGAAGGGCAAGGTCCAACACTGCCAATGACAGTGCTGTCATAAAACTTGTAAAAAATATTAGCACCACAAACGTGCCTACACCATGATGTAATGAATGCAGAGCCGCTTTGGGTGACAGCCAAATGTGTTTGTTGCTGGGACGACAGTATATTGCCTGCAACGCCAAATCACAAACACCATGTTTAATGGCTAACCAAAATAATATCGAAAGTTCTATGCTCATTAAAATTTACAGTTGAGTTGTCCGCCAGGTTGTGCGTTGTCCTGAATATCTTTTATTATGGACTTAGGATTTTTAACTTTGCTCTCGCTGTCTGAATTTGATTGAGTCTCTTTTGAATTTGTTTGGATACTTACTTGCGGATTTACTTTACAATCCTTAACAGCACAACCTGTTAACAAAATCAAAATGGATAATAGAACAATCATTTTCATATTATAATATATTATCTTTTGATCGTTTAATCAATGACAAGGTTTGCCGTTATGCTGATAGAACACCGCTTTTGATTAACTTGGCTTTGTTCTTCATGTGTGCTTCTTCAACTAGACTTTTGTTTTGTCCATAGTATTGAACAGCGTATCCATCTTCACACATTTGAAGATTAAGATTTACACCGTCGGCAAATACTTCTCCTAGTATTCTGCCAAACTTACCTGTTTCAGATCCTTTGTGAGTTTTGATTGTGAGCTTTTTAGCCGATTTAATTTTATCAGTCAAAAACTTTTTAGAGATCAATCCACGTTTCTTTTCTTCTAGATTACGTGTTCTTGATTCAGGAGTATCTATTCCAAACAATCTAACTCTGCTTTTGTACAGAATATCAAAGCCCATGTCGATGATCACGTCAATGGTGTCACCGTCTATTACTTTGGTTACTTTGTTAATTCTATAACTGAAGTCTGTAGCATCACCTAGTTTTGCCATTATACTTTCCACGCTCCTATGTTCACTTCTTACCGCCCTTCATATTTCCTATCTATCAGGCATTGTGCCGTTTTCACAAATAATTGCTTTACAACCATGTAGATCTTCTAATCTAGGCAAGGCATAGGTTGTTCTACCATCTCCGCCAAACCTGTCTCCTAGTATGCTAAACAATGATGTATTTTTTGAAATAGGCATTATCTGTCCTTGACAAAATTCCCAATTTTTTGGGGCAAAGTTTCCTGCAAAATATCTTACTTCTCCTATTGTGCCTTCCATTATAGCACACAACCTGCGGCAATAATAATGTTATCTAACATTTCGTTTGCCTTGGAACGTACAGCGAGGTCATCAGCGGCATCTGAGATTGCTTTTGAGTGTTTTAAGTCGCCCATAAGTTCTTTGTATTCGTCCTCTGATATTTCTTTATTTTCAAACATGGCAGTGTAGTTCTCTGCTTCTTTTGCCCAGTCTGCTAGTTCTGTATGATTGTTACCAACCCACTCTTGTAATTCTTTCATTGCGTCCATTGTTCTTTTCTCCTTTGCTAATTCTTTTAGAACAGTAAATCCACTTTCAAAAAAGTTTGCCATTATCTAGGTTTAGCACCTACTACGTTAGTAATAATGGTTGCGTTCTTTTCGATAAGTCCAAATTTGCTAGTACAATAACCCATACTAACTTCTTTCTTATCGATGTTATAACGTTGATCTAATCCTCTAACAATTTCTAATAGTTCACTTGACATTGTTATAGTTTCTTCGTTGTTTGGTATGGATTCACTATAGTTTTTAAGTGATAATGAATGGCTCCATAACAGCGAAACCTCACGATTCACATCAGGTGTACCACACTTACGAGCACCTAGGTTAGCCTGTGTTCTGACTTGAACTGCTAACAGATATTCGTTGTTGTCAAAACGGGCCATGTCAAAGTAGTCAATGACTCCATTGATTGTAGCACAGCCTGACATTGTCATAACTGCTAGAAATAATACTAAGAATTTTTTTATATTACTCACCTGTAGTTTCCTTGTGTAAGCGTCTGTTAGTTTCATACCAACGTTGCCATTGTAAATACTTCATCTGTAGTTCACGATGTTTGCCATAGTTCACTGTTGAATTTTCTAATAGATCACTCATTTCTTTGCTATCTTCTGGCAATGGATCCAACTTCTCTGGTTCCATTAATATAGGCTCAGGTGCTTGTGGAAAGTTCATAGTTACAGGAACAGTAGTTGAAGCACACCCTGTTAACACAATAACAAGTATAGCAACAACAATGACGGCGATCCATTCTTGTTTTTCAAACATTACTCAGTGACCTCCATACCTCTATTATACAATATAATCATCTCTGGAGTCAACTCACAGTTAGCATTTATTTCTGCCTTGAGTCTTTCTATTTCTGCTAGGGTCTCTTCAGTGTCCTGTTTGATAACAACAGTCTGTTGTTCAATAACCTTTTCTATCTGTCTATTGGCTTCTTGACTTTTTTGTTCTGCTATTTCAATTCTGGCTTTCATTTCATCTATTCTAGCACGATATTCCATTTCAACACCATAGCCACCTTTGAAGTAGGCACCTGCTAGTAATAGAATAAAGCCAACTACTTTAAGCATTGGCGAATATGATTTTAAGAAAGGAAGTATGCTTGTAAATATGCCTAGTACCATGCTGACAGCACCAACTATCAAAGTAAGGTTAACTGCCCATGCTAACCAAGCATCAGGTATTAGTTGTAAGAACCAAAGACTCATTACGGATTAATCCCATTTGTATAAACAGTTTTACCGTCAATGCGTGAAGCAGTTAGTGCTTTATTTCTGTTAGTACCATCTGCTTTGTATGACACATGTACCCAACCTGAACTTGGTTCACCTGGTGTGTAGAATTCTAAAATAACTTGATCAAAGTCTAGATTATCAACAATCCATTGTGCTAGGTCACCATTGGCAACTCCTGGCACTTCAATGTCAGCGGCCTCACCTAGACAGTGTTGGCTTGTTGCTACACCACGCACTGCTTCGTTTAGTTCTGGGCAACGATAACCTGAATTTAGCACAGTAGGACCAAAGTGATCTCTAACTTTTTGTACTACGTTTTCAAATAATGCTTTTGCCGCTTCTAGGTGTTCGCCTTGGGGTGTGTTGTCAATACCTAGTCTATTTGCTGTGTCAGACTTAATAAACTCAGCCATTGTAAAGTTTTTTGATAACTGCATTTGATTTCCTCTCTATTAATTGAAAAAAAGAAAGAGGTATTAGTCCTCTTTCTTCCAATACTGCCAAGCACCATAGATAATTGCCGCCCATGCCGCAATACCTAACAGTGGTTTAAATAGCAACGCAATAACTCCCATAGCAATTAATGCTACACCGTTTTGCGATGTTCTTTCTTTCCATGCCTGCTTTAATCTATCTAACATAATTTAGTTCTCCTATTTTATGCCTGCCGCAACTCTAAGACTGTCAGTTAGATCATTCACTGGCGCCTTAGTTGTAACATCAACCCCCGCGGCTGTTTTGAGTTGATCTAGTTCAGTAGTTTCTTTAACATAACGAGCTTTGTAATCTTCAGGTGTTAATGGGACTAGTTCTTGTATATTTTCTTGAGTAAGAGCTGTGTATTGACTTTGCTTTTGATATCTAATTTTCCAATCATTAAGTTTTTGATCTGTTAAATTTAAAATATCTTCAACAATTTTAATAATTTGTTCTGGAAGTTTATTTGTTCTACTAACTTCAATAAAGACAAGATAATCGCCATCTTCTTTTTCACCTGAACTAACATCAGCATCTAAGATAAAATCATATCCTTTTTCTAAAAATGCCACAAGATCATTTGCTGGCTCTTTTCCTTTTATTTTAACACTCAATACACAAATATCTTCATCGTTTCCCATTTTTGATTTATATTCATCAATATGAAGACTTGACGTTACTAAACGCTTTAGGTCGTTAGTTTCTAAATTTTCAAAAAGTTTTTTAGATTGTGTCATTTGATTGCTCTTCTTCTTTATCATAACTAGTTGTAGTACTAGTACCTTCTTCATAGGCCTGTTCGATATCTTCTAAATCTAGTGTAGCACTTTCTAGTTCTAGTGATCCTTGTTGTATTTCTTTCATCAATTTTTTAGGCATCACAATAGTAACTAACCAGACTGGAACTTTTTCTAGTTTAGGCATTTTAGTACCAGCTTCAAAATCATCTTGGTCTTCTGGAGTTACAGGATATTCTAACGTATCTCTCTTATAGTAAACTTCACAATCATAACTTAGAAGTCGTTCACCACCACTCGGATCTGGCATTTTTTTATGGGGCCACATAAAAGTACAACTTACAAAATATTTTTCATAAATTGGTCCTTCAACTAATTCGCCATCTTTCCAATTTTTAAACACATAAAGATCTAGTTCATCTAGTACACGTTCGTAATCCATTAGTGTGTCTAGACTAGAATCACTTAGATAAATTTCTTTAGTATTTTCAATTACATCTGTTATAGGTTTTGTCATAGTAGTCTTCTTAGCTCTTTTACTTATTTATGCTAGTTCTGAGCTTTAATAACTTTAAATCCAGATAAGTTGGCCTTGCCTTGTTCATATTCTAGTGTAGTTTCAGAAAACTTGTTAGTAATACTAGCCCAATTGTCATTGATGACATTATGACTGTTAGTAGTGTTTGATATAATTTTAACTTTGGAATCTTTAAGTACAACAAAATATTCAGAAGGTATAACTCCTAACGGTTCTATTTCTTGATTTATTCTATTTTCTACTTCTGATTGGTATAAAAATTTACCAGGTTCTAGTTCTAATCTACATCTGCCTAGATAATAAACATGATTGTTATTTTCGTCAAATCGAACATAGTCAGTGGTATTATAAAAATTGTCTTCATCTAGTTTGGTAAGGTATGTTGATTTACTAGGACCATCTACCAACAGTTGTCCTTGACCGTTTATTTTTATTTTACAATAATTATTTGTTAATTTTCCTAGATCTCTCTCGTAAATATTAACTGTTGGATCTAGTATAGTTTTAACAAAAATAGGTGGAAGTACCTCAACAGTACCATAAAAATTGTGAATTTTTTTACCATTGCGACTAAAGAACCAATCAATGAATGTTATAGTTGGAGACCCTCCACCGCAGTATACTTCAATATCAGATAAGTCAACAATATATTCTGACAACCCACTTGCTAGAAATTCTCTTAACTCAAGTTCAAATAAAGTAATTTTATTAATAAACTTACGATTACAAAGAGAAAACAGATCAATAGTGTTCTGACTAGTATACATCGTAGCACCTGATAGTAGAGGACCAACTAGGTGTAAACTGGTTACTCCTAAATGACCAAACTTTGGACTAGGCCCATAGGTATCTTTGTTTGAAAAGAATCTTGAGGCAATGCTACCAGCGATTAAAAATGTATGAGAAGTATGCGATACTTTCTTAGGTGTTCCAGTACTACCACTAGTGTATCCACTTAGAAATAAACAATCCCAATTGATATTCATAGCCTGATAGTTTATATTTTCAACTTGATCAACTTTAGTGTACGAATATCTATGATGGTTAAATTTTCCTTGATATTCTCCATCAATTAGTTCGCCAATTAAAACAAGATCAACATCTTGTAACTGTTCTCTTAATTGTTCTATTCTATCTTGTGCTAATAACTCAATACCCAACTCACAACATGCCATGAGAATTGCTAGACTGTCAGCAGTTACATAGTCTATTAAATATAAACTTTTTATGTTGTTTGTAGAGAGAAGATCTTTCCAATGTTGAATTAATTTTAAGAATAAGTCTTTATTATATGTTTGTAATTTAAGATCTATGATTTTAAAATCATTGTGTACTAAATCAAAACTTGAAAGATTCTCTTTATTTTGAATTTTGTCTAGCATATAGAAATATTTAGTGAGGAAAGGAGACAGCCTAATATTTAGTTCAAGAATACTTTCAATAAGTGTATACTTTCAAATTTATTATTGGCCTTAAATATCTGTGCAACAAAACTATTTCACTTTACCTTAAAGGAATTATATTAAACTCTATGTCTAAGAAAAAACAAAGACTTACCGCAATAGAAAACACAATCAACTTTAATAATTATATACAAGAAAAAAGAATAGTACATTTAATACCTAAATCGTTAAACCAAGAAAAATATATAGAACTGTTAGATGACCCTAATAAAAACGTAGTCTTTGTTACAGGACCAGCAGGTACCGGAAAAACTATGTTGGCCATGTT
>Ga0255753_1001780_pt1 | contig 24894 bp, 25 predicted proteins | sample 041ome_10_FD_179953 | JGI IMG/M metagenome (GOLD analysis project Ga0255753, IMG submission 179953) | Coastal salt marsh microbial communities from the Groves Creek Marsh, Skidaway Island, Georgia - 041412US metaG (version 2) | ecosystem: Environmental > Aquatic > Marine > Intertidal zone > Salt... | reverse complement strand
TAAATTGGTGGCAAAGGATCGGGCATAAGGAAACACCGGATTGATTTCAAGGATTACATCGGAAACTTTACGAATCAAATCTTTGTGCATTCATAATCCCCTCAAAAAAGGAATTTTAGCCCAGTATGGTCAATACAAAGATGTAATCAATAAATCTAAATTGCCATTTTTAATAGTTAAAAGCTAAATAAGAATAGCAAAAAAAGGTGACAGAAGTGGGGCATTAATAATGAAATGGAATTGTAAAAAATTGCAACACTAAAAGGGCATGGGATGCATAAAGCAATACTCATTTTGACACAATACAGTTTATGGAAAATTAAATATTGAGGTTCATCATTCCTCATTTATTTTTTTAAACTGAGAATATTTGTTCATATTAATCACATAACTTATCTTTTAATTATTATCGAAATTAATGAGGAATTTCCTAATATTATAGACTATGTTTGAATTGGCTGGAGTTCTTATTCTGGGAGTTTTATCCCAATATTTTGCATGGAAGTTTAAAATTCCTGCCATACTTCCTTTAATTATGACAGGTCTTATTGTAGGGCCAATTTCTGCTGAATATTTTAGTTCAGATGGCACCAAATGGATCGAACCAATATGGAATGGAACAGAGGGTTTGCTTCCAGAACAAATTTTATTTCATTTTATTTCTCTATCAATCGGTCTCATCCTTTTCGAGGGAGGACTAACTCTTAAGTTTTCTGAGTTAAAAAAAATGGGGCCAGTGATTGCAAAGTTGATCACATTGGGGGCAATAACTACTTTTATTGGAGTAGCTATACCTACTCATTATATACTTGGTATCAGCTGGGAAATATCATTCCTTTTTTCTGCACTGGTCATAGTAACCGGTCCTACAGTCATTTCTCCAATTCTACGAAATATTCCACTAAAGAAAAATGTTTCTACTCTATTAAAGTGGGAAAGCATCTTGATCGATCCTATTGGAGCTTTGGTGGCCGTATTGGTATTTGAATTTATTAACGCAGGAGAGGACAAATCCTATTCACTAATAACATTTTACGAATTTTCGAAATTTTTATTTTTGGGAATTCTGATTGGATATGTTTCTGCAAAACTGATTGCTTTTTCTATCAAAAAAAATTTAATTCCCAATTTTTTGATAAACGTATTGGTACTTGGTTCGGTACTAACTGTTTTTGTTTTTTCCGAGGTTTTTGCCCACGAATCAGGACTCTTATCAGTGGTAGTAATGGGAGTCTTTTTGGGCAATTCGGATCTGCCTCAATTCGATGATCTGATGAAATTCAAGGAGTCTATAAGCGTTTTATTGATTTCCATACTTTTCATCTTATTAGCTTCTAATATCCAATTAAGTGACATCAAACTGATTTTAAACTGGCAGTCATTATTGGTGTTTTCAATTTTAATTCTTGTAATAAGACCTTTGGGTGTTTTTATTTCAACTTCGAATTCATCTTTAAGTTACCAAGAGAAAATTTTTATTAGTTGGATTGGACCGAGAGGAATTGTCGCTGCGGGTATAGCATCTCTTTTTGGAATCAAGCTGGTGAGTGATGGAATGGAAAATGCAGAGTTCCTTTCACCCATGGTTTTTATGGTTGTTTTTGGAACTGTTTTTTTGAATTCTTTAACTGCTCGTACTTTATCCAAAATACTCGGGGTGTTTTTAAAAAATTCCGAAGACATGTTAATCATTGGAGCATCAAAATTTTCGAGACAAATTGCCCTTTATTTAGAGAGCATAGGTAAAAAAGTAGTTTTGACCGACTCCAACAAGTCTAAGGTGTCTGAAGCAAAAAGGAATGGATTGAATGCGATAAATTCAGATATTTACTCCAATGAACTATTGAACGACTTGGAACTAAGCGAGGTTGGTTATTTGTTTGCTTTAACTGGAAATGAGGAAATTGATAAATACGCTGTTCGTAAGTTCAAATCTCAATTTGGAGAAAACGGAGCTTTCAGGCTTTATCGGGCTGATGAAGTCAAGTCCTCCAATAGTAGTGATAAGGCCCTCTTATTTGGCGTTGAAGATTTACTTAGGGTTGAAACGGTGGGTAAAGATTTTTCTATAACTGAAAACACGGTATTGAATGAAGAGGATTTAATCGAAAAACTATCCTCGATCAATAAAGAAAAAAATAAAATTCCATTGTTTCTTCGGGATGAAAACAACCAGCTGAACTTTCTCGATGATTTAACATTTGAACAACAGTTCTTTAAAAAAAATCAGCTGTTAGTTGTTATGGAAGAGGAGAAATAAAACAAATTGAGCCCTACTTGGTTTCAGTCCAGGTATGAAAAACCAAATGAGCAGAACGTATAATTCGTATCATTCAAAAATAATTAAACTGTAAAATCAATCCAATATGCCACACATTATATTAATTCTATTGTTATTGACATCATGTCACTCAAAAAAAACCCAGATTGAAAATGACAATTTAAATGTTCTTTTTATAATGACAGATGACCTAAACTGCGATTTGGGAAGCTATGGTCACCCTCAGGTAATCAGTCCCAATATTGACAAATTGGCCCGCGAGGGAGTCCTTTTTGAGAATGCACATGTTCAATTTCCACTGTGTGGCCCCTCGAGAGTTTCCCTAATGACAGGTATGTATTCCGATCAAACCATGCACACCATGCTCAATGTTGATTTAAGACAAACCATACCCGATGTGGTAACACTGGGACAGCGCTATCGCCAAAGGGGGTACACCTCTGTCAGAATTGGTAAAATTTATCATTATGGAAATCCAGGAACCATAGGCTCATCTGGTCAAGATGATATTTCTACATGGGATTACACCATCAATCCATATGGAAGAGATAAAGAAGAGGAATACAAAATTAATACGCTAAGTAAACGAAAATACGGTGGAACCTTGAGTTGGCTAGCGGCAGACGGAAAAGACGAAGAACAAACCGATGGAATCGGTGCTACAGAGGCCATAGAACAATTGGATAAATTTTCAAAAAGTGGAAAAAAGTTTTTTCTGGCTGTTGGAATGTACAGACCCCACACCCCTTATGTGGCTCCCAAAAAATATTTTGACCTATACGAAATGGACGATATGGAAATCCCATATGACGGTAGTTCTGATGAATATTTAAGTACCATTCCCCTGCCTGCGGCGCTATCAGTCAGGTGGAAAAAAGACCAGACCCTCCTCAATGATCAATCCAAATTCAAATTAGCTCAAGAAATAAAGGAAGCCTATTATGCCACCACCACTTTTGTTGATGCCCAAGTAGGAAGAATACTAAAAAAGCTAAAACAAACTGGCCTCGATAAAAACACCATAGTTGTTTTCACCTCAGATCACGGCTATCATCTGGGGGAACATGGCCATTGGCAAAAGCAGACCTTGTTTGAGAATGCCACAAGAGTTCCATTAATTTTTTCTGGACCCGGTATCAAAAAAGGGGTGAGATCCAACTCACCGGTTGAGTTAATTGATATTTATCCAACCTTAATGGATCTTACAAATATTGAAGCCCCGCAACATATTGTCGGAAAAAGTTTAGTCCCCGTCTTTAATAATGATAAACACATGGTTAGAGAAAGTGCTCTGACCAGATGGAGAGCTTCTCAACACGGGAATTTAAACTTCAAGGAATCTGGAATACAAGGCTATACAATTAAGACCAAAAGATATCGATTGACCAAATGGGGAGAGGATGGAGAACACGGTTATGAGCTCTACGATCACGAAAATGACAGTGCGGAAATGATAAATTTGGTCAATGACCCATTCTACAATTTAGTACTTGACTCTTTAAAAATACAAATTGACCTCAGAATTGCAGCGGCAAGAAAAAAGCCCAAAGGCTTGGGAAGACAATTTAAAGAAGAACAATTGCGAATGTTCACTATGACCCCTGGAGATCTATATGACATCAACGGCAAAAGAATTTGGGAAAGACCTGCTGACGAATAAATTTTAATTCACTGGATTGGCTTGAACAAGACCCCTACTTTTTTTGATTCGAAAACAACCATTCCATAAGCGCAGGATCGGCAAATGCATTGTGCCAACTGTCGTGGAGAACCTCAGGATATAAGGTCAGTTTCACTGGGGCGCCAACTGCTTTTAGAGCATCAAACATTGCCACAGAAAATTTGACCGGTACCACATTGTCTTTTTCACCATGAAAAATCCACAGAGGCGTTTTTTGCAAAAGGGGTGCCCAATTTGGATGGCCTCCCCCACAAATGGGAAAAGCAGCAGCAAAGTAATCAGGATTTCTGCTAACCAGCTCAAAGGTCCCCATCCCTCCCATAGACAATCCTCCAACATAACGACGAGAGGGATCGATGTTGTATTGTTGACCGATGTGTTCTAAAAATGCTTCAACAATTTCCAATTGAGGGTTTTCAGGCAAGACTTTTGAATACCTATATTTTTGATCCAAAGGTTTTTCATAATCCCTTAGTACATTGGCCCAATAGGAGTCCTTTGGACATTGAGGGAAAACAACAATAGAAGGATATTCAGCTCTGAATTTCTTAGATTGGAATAAATAACTCCCGTGGATCAACTGAGAAACATTGTCATCGCCTCGCTCGCCCGCACCATGAAGTACAAGAACCAAAGGATAGGATCTTTTGGCATCAAAATTTTCTGGCAAAAGTATCCTAAAGGGTAGCTGACCATTTTTATGGCTAAAAATATCAGATTGGAATTCTTGAGCCATAGGAAAATTCGCCATTAATATTGCAACAATTAAAAAAGTATGTTTCATAAATAAATTTTAAAATTATCTATTAAGCCCAATCGGAGAATCATCACAATCAAGCAGTCCAGCAGCATATAGAAGACCCTTTTGGAGAAATGCGAGCAACTCGGGTTGCTCATAGCTTTGCGCATTGTGTGAAGGAGAAGAATAGAAAACCCTGCCCCTTCCATGGCGTTTGATCCAAGAAACGTATTTTATTTTGTCGCTGGGACGTTCGCGTTTCATCTTAATCTCGTCTAACTCAATGTATAGCAAAGGCCTGAAATCATACCTATAATAAGCGTTTTTAAAAAAATACGGTTCGTCATAGTGAACAAAACCTTTGGGATCAAAACCAGACACTAAGGGGTGGTTGGGGTCGTGAAGCTTGAGGTGCAGTTCCTGTTGAGCGGGGTGAAAATCAAAACTCCCTCCTACCATACCACTAAAATCAATTGAATTATTTTGCATCACAATACCACCATGCAAAACCATTAGTCCTTTTCCTTTTTCTATATATCGGATCAGATTACGTTCCAATTGCGATGCTTTTTTTTGTTTTGATTCTTCATCCATAAGAGAATCGTCTTTCAGCACATCCAAGAACATGTTTCTACCCGGTCCTATCGAACAGTTATTATTCAGGATGACCACATCAAATTCAGAGAGTCGATCCTTTTCAAAATCAAAAATATCTTTAGATAAGGTAACTTCAAATCCTCCGGCATCCTCAGCAATAATTTTCATTACTGCTTCTGTATGCGGTATTGTCCAATGCTTAAAACCCGTATGAAGCGAAAAAATCAACACTTTTTTGGGTTTACTCAATTTGATTTTTTCAAATTCACTTACGGTCGATTTTATTTTAGCTGTCCAATCCGAATTCAAATCAAAAGGCGAAAAACTTTGGGATTGAAGTCCTGAGTAAATAAAAAAAGATAAGATAAGGATCGAAGATTTAAAATTGGCTTTCATTAATATTAATTTAATCGAAACAAGATTAGTTATAATTATTTGATTAAAGATAAATGAATTTATTAAATTTACTTTCAGATTGTGTGCGAGCACGACAAACCTGTTTTAGATTTTTTTCCTCTAAATGATTAGTTATTGCCATATAAAATACTTGTACCTTTTTACCATTATATTTTTTGTGTGGAATAGCAGTGCACAAGACAAAAATTGTTTGTGCTTTGAAGTAACCGATTCAAACCCCATCTCCGAGGATAGGCCAATTTCAATTTCACTTAATAACACTCAAATAGCATGTTGGGAAAAGGGAATGGTATTGATTAAAAAATCGGTTAAAGGGAATCAAACCAGAGCTTATCAGATGGATGAACATGAAAATAAAGTATGGTTCAAACACAATAACGAAGAGGGAATCAAAACCACCTATTGTTTTGTGGGCCTCACTGATAAAAATATACGCTCCCCTTTTGGTTACAAAAAAGAAGATGGAGACCTCATGCTTACACACAATGACAAATCTCTTATTCACTATCGATACCAAACTAAAATGCCTCCACAAGGTGTAAACCCTTTGTATCAAAAATCAGGCTATATTCATCCCGTAATCTCCTCCAAAGGGGACACCCTTTCCAGAATTCAACCTCCTGATCATTACCACCATTACGGCATTTGGGGGCCCTGGACCAGAACCCGAATCGATGATGTTGGTGTTGATTTTTGGAATCTAAAAGAGGGTCAAGGTACTGTACTGTTCAAGTCTTTTAATGGTTTTGAATCAGGAAAAGTTTTTGCTGGTTTTAGTGCCAATCAAGAACACATTAACTTAACCGCCAAAGAAGGACCAAAAGTGGCCATTAATGAAGAATTAAATGTCAAAGTTTGGAAAAACAACAAACCCAATCAATATTTTATTGACTATACCTCCAAGTTCAAATCTCCTTTAAAAAATGGAATCTTATTTGAAGCCTATCGATATGGAGGGGGATTGGGCTTCCGTTTCAAAGAACAATGGAATAAGGAAAATTGTGAAGTGATTACCTCTGAAGGAAAAAATAGAGTCGCTGCCGATGGTTCCTCAGCAAGATGGGCCATGGTTTATGGTGTGTCCCAAGACGGAAAAGGAACCACTGGTGTGTTATTCATGAGCCACCCTGACAATCAGTCCCACCCCGAACCCATGAGAGTTTGGCCCTTAGATGCGAATAGTGGTAGAGGGGATATGTTTTTTCAATTCTGTCCTATCCGTCATGAAGAATGGAAAATCGAACCCCAAAAGACTTACCAATTGAATTACCGTATGTTGATTTTTGATGGTAAAATTACCCTCGAAGAAGCAGAACAACATTGGAAAGCATTTGCTTTTCAACCAGAGATTAATTATAAAAATTTATAAGGATGAAAAGAAGAAAATTCATTGGAAATAGTGCCTTAGGAACTGTAGCTTTGGCAGGTTTCCCAAACATCGTTCCCGCGAGTGTATTGGGAAAAGACGCCCCCAGTAACAAAATTAATATCGGTCAGATTGGCTGTGGCCGTATTGCCCGTTCACATGACCTCCCAGACACAATGGCTTTCGATGTAGCCAATGTAATGGCGGTATGTGATCCGGACACCAACAGAATGAAAGATGGAAAAATTTTGGTGGATCAATTCTATCAAGAAAAAAAGAAAAAGTCCAGTTACAAGGGTACCAAAATGTATGAGGACTATCGGGAAATGCTGAACGATAAGGACATCGATGCCGTTTTGATTTCTACTCCCGATCACTGGCATGCGCAGCCTGCAATGGAAGCCGCAATGGCAGGAAAAGACATCTACCTCCAAAAGCCCACTTCACTCACCGTGGATGAAGGCAGGCAACTGGTGAATGCAGTGAAAAAAAACAATGTCATCCTCCAAGTAGGAACACAACAAAGAGCCATGCCCCAATTCAGAATTGCCGCTGAGTTGGTGAGAAATGGAAGAATCGGAAAATTAGAAACAGTTAAAATCGGACTCCCTGGAGATCCAGGAGGGCCAGAAGCACCACAAATGCCCATCCCCGAAAACCTAAATTTTGATATGTGGTTGGGATCAACCCCTGAAGTTCCTTACACAGAAATAGGAGTACACCCTCAAGTGGGCTATGGCCGACCTGGATGGCTTCGACACGAAAATTATGGCGCCGGAATGATCACTGGATGGGGACAACACCACTATGACTCTGCCGCATGGGGCATGGATACAGAGTTAAAAGGGCCAACCTCAGTTCAAGCCATCGCTGATTTTCCTAAATCAGGGCTTTGGAATGTACACGGAGATTTTATGGTAAAACATGAATACGACAATGGGATCACCGTCATTACCTCTGGTGGCTTCCCCAATGGAATACGCTACGAGGGATCTGAAGGATGGATCTTTGTGTCTCGAGGTGCTTATGTGGCTTCCAGCTCTGATCCTGTGGCACTTGAAAAAAGTAAAAAAGCTTTGGACGCCTCAGATCCTAAAATCCTCAGCTCAGAGATTGGTGCCAATGAGATCCATTTGTATAAGATTGATGATCAACATGGCAACTGGCTGGATTGTATTCAATCCAGAAAAGCACCTATTTCCCCTGTAGATATGGGACATATGGCTTGTGTGGTTTGCCTGATCAGCCACATTGCAATGAAGGTCCCCAGAAAACTGCATTGGGATTCCAAAAATCAAAAATTCATCAACGATGACGAGGCTAATGCACTTTTGAGTAGACCACAAAGAAAACCCTATGGAACCAATCATTTAAAAATTTAATTTACTTCATGAAACAAATATCACTTTCCCTATTTCTCCTACTCACACTGAGTTGTGGAGAAAATAATGAAACTTCCAAAGTAAAGCTGATGACACTTGATCCAGGTCACTTTCATGCAGCTTTGATTCAAAAAACCTCCTATGATGAAATCGATGCCGTGGTTGATGTTTATGCACCCGATGGTCCTGAGGTAAGGGATTTTCTTAACAAAATTGAAGGGTATAACAGTAGAGAGGACAACCCAACCAACTGGACCATCAGAACACATTTTAGTGAAAATTTCCTCGATGATATGATCGATCAAAAACCAGGAAATGTAATGGTTGTCTCTGGAAAAAACTCAAATAAAATAGATTATATTCTGGCAGCAGTCAATGCAGGGTTAAATGTCTATGCAGACAAACCTCTGGTCATCAATGAAGAAGGATTCAAAAAACTTGAAAAGGTTTTCGAAATTGCCAAAGAAAAAAATCTACTGGTTTATGATATCATGACAGAACGCTTTGAGGTCACTACAAGTATCCAAAAAGCGCTTTCCATGAATGTTAATGTTTTTGGTTCCTTGGTAGATGGTTCTCCTTCCGAGCCAGCCATCAGTAAGGTAAGTGTTCATCATTTGTCAAAAATTGTATCTGGAAAGCCTTTGGTCCGTCCCGCCTGGTTTCTCGACACTGATCAACAAGGGGAGGGAATTGTGGACGTAACGACGCACTTAGTTGACTTGGTACAGTGGGAGACTTTTCCAAATCAAATTCTAGATCGCTCGGATGTGGAAATCATCTCATCCAAACGTTGGACTACTAATCTCAGTCCCGATCAATTCAAAAAAATTACTAAATTAAACCAATATCCAGATTATCTCTTAAAAGACGTGGAATCCGATACCCTGAGTATTTACTGTAATGGAGAAATCAATTACACCCTTAAAGGGAAACATGCCAAAGTAGCAGTGATTTGGAATTATGAAGCACCTCCAGGTACGGGGGACACCCATCAAAGTACCATGCGAGGTACCAATAGTGATTTGATTATTAAACAAGGCGAAGCGGAAAACTACAAGCCTACGCTTTATGTACATGCCAAGACAGAGCAAAATTTTGAAACAACTTTAAATCAAGCCTTGGCAACTATTCAAAACGAATTTCCAGGAACAAGCGCAGAGAAAATTTCGGATTTGAAGTGGAAAATTATAATTCCCGATGTCCTTAAAATTGGTCATGAAGCACATTTTGGCCAGGTCACAGAGAACTACCTTAAATACTTCAGAGAAGGAAAGCTTCCAGATTGGGAAATTCCAAATATGATAACTAAATATTACACCACCACAAAAGCTTATCAAAAAGCTTTCGAATAAAAAAAAACCGAAATGAATAAAAATATTTTAATTCCTATTTACTTGACTGTTTTCTATTTAACTTCCTGTATTTCACAAGAAAATCCCCCCGAAGTAAAAACCCCGGATCAAACTAAATACACTACAGTCACTGTTGTGGAGGGAATTGAAATTCCATGGGGGATGGATTTTATCAGTGAAAATGAATTGTTGGTTACTGAAAAAAAGGGGAAATTTTACCGGGTTTTGAATGGAGAAAAAACAGAGGTTTCTGGCCTTCCTGAAATATATCAAAGAGGGCAAGGCGGTTTACTCGATATAGCCTTACACCCTGATTTTAGTAAAAATAAAATTATCTATTTCACTGCTGGTGTAAACGTTGAAGGCGATGAGGGTGGTAATACAGCCCTTTATAGTGCTGAACTCAATGACTATAGTTTATCCAATGTCAAATTGCTTTACAAAGCAACTCCAAACACCAAGAAAGGACAACATTGGGGATCTAGAATTGTTTTTGATGACCAAGGACATTTATTTTTTGGTATTGGAGATCGAGGTAACCGAGATGTGAATCCACAAGATTTGAAACGAGATGGAGGAAAAATATACCGTCTGAATCTCGATGGCAGTATCCCAGAGGACAACCCATTCGTTAATGAAGACGGCGCTATAAAAGCAGTTTACTCCTACGGACACAGGAATCCCCAAGGAATGACCGTTCACCCTGAAACAGGAGAGATTTGGGAAAATGAACACGGACCCAAAGGTGGCGATGAAATCAACATCATTCAGAAAGGAAAAAACTACGGTTGGCCGGTAATTACCTATGGGATCAATTACAGTGGCACCTCAATAACAGACAAAACAGCCATGCCGGGAATGGAGCAACCTTTTTACTATTGGGTTCCATCCATCGCTCCCAGTGGTATGGCATTTTCCAGTTCAAAGGTTTACAAGGGATGGAAAGGAGATTTATTTGTTGGATCATTGAAGTTCAAGTATTTAGAACGTTTGGTCGTGAAACGGGGAAAAGTCGTCAAGCGCGAGAAAGTTCTAAACGATATCGGACGTGTTAGAAACGTAAAAGAAGGGCCTGATGGACATCTCTACCTAGGAGTTGAAGGAAAGGGTATTTTAAAGGTGATTGAAAATTGATGAAATTGCTTTTTGCTTGGATCTTTGTAGTGGCACTATTGCAAGGGGTAGCACTGTATCAAGATAAACCGTTGGAAAAGAGTATTGCAGATGGTGAAGAAATTTATCAAGATTTTTGCCTTCAATGCCATCTGGATTCTGGAGATGGCGTTTCGGGAGTGTTTCCTCCTCTGGCAAAATCAGATTATCTTTTGAATAACATTGATTTAAGCATAAAAGGAATCAAATACGGTTTGAGTGGACCCATTGTGGTTAATGGAGAAAAATATGATGGACTAATGCAGAATCAAGGTCTTGAAAATCAAGAAATTGCAGATGTAATGAACTACATCCTTAACAATTGGGGAAACCAATCCGATGAAATAATCACCTCAGATCGAGTCGCTGCTGTTAAAGAATAATTTTTTTGTTTTGGGTAAAATTTACCGCTACATTTACATCATTGTGTTTTTGGTTTTTGTGGTCTGGATGATATTTTTAGACACCCATTCCTTGAAAATTCATCGTGAGTTAGATCAAGAAATTGATAAACTAGAAAATCAAAAAAATGAACTGATTTTATTGATTGAAGAGGATAAAACAAAAATTCAACAACTCAGTAACAAAGACAGTTTGGAGCGCTTTGCTCGGGAGAACTATGGTCATAAAAAAGAAGGCGAAACCATTTTCCTCATCGATTTTCAAGACAGCTTAAAGTCAAAATAGTTTAATTAAATTTTGATTAAACTCATTTGGTATTATTTTTCAAGCCATAATTTATATTGTATTTTTATAAAAATTTCAACACCACAAAATGGCTAGAATAATTGCAATCGCCAACCAAAAAGGGGGAGTGGGGAAAACCACCACCGCTGTCAATCTTGCGGCTGCATTGGCGGTGTTAGAAAAAAAGATTTTGCTGGTTGATGCGGATCCTCAGGCCAACGCCACCTCAGGGGTTGGAATTGATGTCAAAAGTAAAAAGTTGGGAACCTATCAATTACTAGAACATACGGCCACAGCTGAGGAAAGTATCATCTCCACTGAAACACCAAACATGGATTTGATTCCATCTCATATAGACCTAGTAGCTACTGAAATTGAATTGATCGATAAAAAAGACAGGGAGTACATGCTTAAAAAAGCATTAAAACCTGTAAATGACAGCTATGACTATATTATCATTGATTGCGCTCCCTCTTTGGGGCTAATTACCCTAAATGCATTGGCAGCAGCAGATTCTTTGATTATCCCCATACAATGCGAATATTTTGCTTTAGAAGGGTTGGGTAAACTGTTGAACACCATCAAAAGTGTTCAAAAAATTCACAACAAAAATCTGGACATTGAAGGGCTATTGTTAACCATGTATGACTCTAGACTACGACTCTCCAATCAAGTTGTAGAGGAAGTTCAAAAACACTTTGGGAAAATGGTTTTTAAAACCATTATTCAACGAAATATTCGTTTAAGCGAGGCGCCAAGTTTTGGCGAAAGTATAATCGATTATGATGCGACCAGTAGAGGGGCAAAAAACTACCTTTCACTGGCCAATGAAATCATAAATAAGAAAAAAAAATAGTCGATGGCAAAAAAAAATAAAAAACAAGCTTTAGGAAGGGGACTCGCAGCACTACTGGATGATCCAGAAAGAGAAATCCAGTCTATAAGTGATTTTGATGCCAAAAAGGTAGTGGGAAATATTATTGATTTGGAAATCGATAAAATAGAGGTCAATCCCTTTCAACCCAGAACCCATTTCGATGAAGAGTCAATAAGAGAACTATCTGAATCGATTCAAGCTTTGGGAATTATACAACCCGTCACAGTAAGGAAGCTGGGTAGGAATCAATATCAGTTGGTCTCAGGGGAACGTCGATTCCGGGCGGCCAAATCTCTTAATTTTGACACAATACCCGCTTATGTTCGAATTGCTAATGATCAAGAGACCCTTGAAATGGCTTTGGTGGAGAACATACAAAGAAGAGACCTGGATCCCATTGAGATTGCGCTATCATACCAACGTTTAATCGATGAAATTCAACTCACTCAAAATCAATTAAGTCAAAGGGTCGGTAAGAAAAGGTCTACGGTTGCCAATTATATGCGCTTGCTCAAATTGGATCCCATTATTCAAACAGGAATCCGCGATGGCTTTCTTTCGATGGGACATGGTAGGGCCCTAATCAATGTGGAAGACGCATATGATCAGCTAGAGATTTACGAAAAAATAATTGCTCAGTCTTTATCTGTAAGAGACACTGAACTTTTGGTTCAAAAAACAAGACAAGGACAAGCTTTCAAAAAAACAAAAAACGCTCCAACTGAAATTTATAAAGAGATTGGCCATGAGCTTGCTAGCTTTTTAAATACTTCGGTAGCCATCAAAGGAAATAAAAATGGAAAAGGAAGTATTCAAATCCCTTTCCAATCCGAAAAAGACCTCAAAGCGATCCTCAAAAAAATCAAGAGTGAAGATTAAAATCTTTGTATCTATTTTTATCCTATTCAGTCTGCAAGTTTTTACCCAACAACTCCCTCAGGAGGAACAGAAAAGTAGAAAACAACGACTGATTGAAAGTCCTCTTACCCCTTCTAAAGCGGCCTTTTATTCTGCAATACTTCCAGGTTTGGGACAAATTTACATAGGAAAAGCCTGGAAAGTCCCTTTTGTATATGCTGCAATTGGTGCTTCTGTCTACAGTTATGTATACAACCAAAAAGAGTTGGATCGTTACAGAGGCGCCTACAAAAGGCGAAACAACGGGTACAGTGACGATGAATTCATTAAATTAATTCCCGATAAAAACAAACTGCTTGAGGGAATGAAATTTCATAAAAACTATCGGGATATGTCATTTCTCTTTATCTTGGGTACCTATATGTTAAATATTTTAGATGCCAATGTAAGTGCCCATCTAATGCAATTTAACGTTAAGGATAATTTGAGTATAAGACCTAAATTTGAATCCGATTTATTAGGAACAGATACCAATATAGGGTTAAAAGTATTGGTCAAACTATAAACAACCTATGAAATTTGCTTTATTGGGATACGGAAGAATGGGCAAGGCAATTGAAAAAATTGCCCTTGAAAGAGGTCATCAAATTGTATGTAAAATAGATAAAGACCATCAGGAGGGAAAATTAGAGGAGGCAGAAGCTGCCATAATTTTCAGTGTTCCTGATGCCGCAGTTGAAAACATGAATTTGGCATTGAGCCACTCTGTCCCAGTAGTTTGTGGCACTACAGGGTGGTTAGAAGATTATGACCAAGTTGTCCAAAACACTCAGAAAAATAATACAGCATTCCTTTATGCTTCAAATTTTAGTGTGGGGGTCAATCTTTTTTTTAAATTGAACAAAATTTTCGCCCAAATCATGCAAAAGCATCAAGAATACAATACTTCCTTAGAAGAAATTCATCACATTCATAAACTGGATGCTCCAAGTGGAACTGCAATCACTCTGGCTGAGGACATCATAGAAAATAGTGACTACAGCCAATGGAAATTGGATGAAAATGGACCAGAAACCCTTTCAATAAGTTCTATTCGAAAGGGCGAAGTCCCTGGCACCCACCGCGTCAGTTACCAATCCCCCATTGACAATATTACCATCGAACACAAGGCGCACAATCGAGAAGGATTTGCCCTCGGAGCAGTTGTGGCAGCAGAATGGATTGTGGGAAAAAAAGGAATCTATAAAATGGAAGACGTTTTAAATCTTTGATACTATGACTGGATTAGAGTGGATCATTTTTGCCTTGGCTGTTCAGCTTGTTCATTTTTTAGGAACATGGAAATTGTATAAAGCTGCTGGAGAACCCTCATGGAAAGCCATTGTACCCATATACAATGCCATTGTATTGCTCAAAATCATCCATCGTCCCAAATGGTGGGTTGTTTTGTTGTTTTTACCTGTGATCAACCTAATGATGTTCATGATTTTGTGGATCGACACCGTCAAGCATTTTGGAAAAAACAAACCCTTAGAGGGGGTGTTTGCAGTCCTAAGTTTAGGATTTTACATCTACACCATCAATTACCAAAAAACCCCACAGTATATTGCCGACAAGTCGATGATCAAGCGTTCAGCCCTCAGTGAATGGATTGGATCTATCGTTTTTGCAGTGGTAGCCGCTACATTTGTTCACAACTATTTTTTTCAACCCTACATCATTCCTACGGGATCTTTGGAGAAATCACTTTTGATTGGAGACTTTCTGTTCGTCAGTAAATTCCATTATGGGGCGAGAATTCCCAGTACCACGGTGGCCTTCCCCATGGTTCACGACACCCTCCCCCTATTAAAAACCAGGTCATACCTTAAAACCCCTCAACTGCCGTATCTAAGGCTACCACGATTCCAAAAAATCAAAAGAAATGACATCGTAGTATTCAATTGGCCAGCCGATACAGTACGAAGATTCTTTGTTAAAGAAGTGGGAGTTAAAAAACCTTTGGATAAAAAATCAAACTATGTCAAAAGATGCGTAGGCTTGGCTGGAGATACTCTCGAAATTATTGACGGCTTTGTTTATATCAATGGCAAGAAAAATATCCTCCCAGATAGGGCGAGGGTCCTCTATAATTTTACAGCTTATAGCAACAAAGGAATCTCTTCCAGAAAATTGATCGAACTAGGGATTGATGATTTCTATCGTCATTACAGAATAGAAAACATCTCACAAAATAGCTACGAAAAAATCGCCCCCTATCTGGTAGGCACAAGAGGTAATAGCCAAAATAACTTCACCGTGGTTACCCGTCACACCGGGCTTCCAATCGACCTGGTGAGATCACTGGGATTGCGAGTTAGTGAAGTATTGGATCAAAAGAAGGAATTGAATTTAACCCTGTCAGAAGCCAAGAAGATGGGTGAGCAAAACTGGATTGACAGTATCGTTCAAAGAAATCAAAAAATAAAAACACCCAACTCCTCTTTTTTCCCCAATAAAATTCCCTTCGATTGGAACCAAGATAACTTTGGTCCCATTGTGATCCCAAGTGCTGGAGCTAATGTAAATTTAAATCTAAGCAATTTACCACTCTACAAAAAAATCATAGAAGACTATGAAAAAAACAGTCTGACCACCAGCAACAACGAAATATTGATCAACAATATAAAAACTGATCAATATACTTTTAAACAAGATTATTATTGGATGATGGGTGATAATCGTCACCGTTCAGAAGACAGTAGATTCTGGGGCTTTGTTCCCGAAGATCATATCGTGGGAAAACCTGTCTTTATTTGGTTTAGTATTGATGGCATCAACGACGGTATTAAAAATTGGAAAATACGATGGGATAGGGTATTTACAACTGTTGGCGGATCGGGTGAACGGGTATCCTATTTTCCCTACTTTGTAGCAATTGTTGCGCTCTGGCAAGGCTATGTTTTTTACCGCAAAAGGAAAAGAAAAAATCAAGCTTAATGGTTCCCGGAGTTTGTCCTGCCTATCTGCCCAATATTAACTATATGGCCTGGCTGGTTGCACAAAAAAAAATTGCATTCGTTACCCATAACCATTATCAAAAACAAACCTTTCGCAATCGAACAGAAATCTTCGGTGCCAATGGAAAGTTAAAGTTAACGGTACCGATAGTGCACAACCGATCACAAACCAGACAAGTTGATGGTGAGGTGGCTATCCACTATGAAAATGGGTGGCAAAAAAACCATTGGAAATCCTTGGAAGCCGCCTATCGATCCTCACCTTACTTTGAATTTTATGAGGACGAATTTCACCCATTTTACCATCAAAGGGAGGATAAATTAATGGATTATAATATCTCGTTGATTCAAAAAATACTTGATTTAATTGGAGCAGAAATAGAAATATTGACAAAAGAAAAGGACATTGATGAGTTTTCAAACCTCATCATTGCCAAACAAGATCAAGTCAGAGAAATTCCACATTACCATCAAGTTTTTCAATCAAAATATGGTTTTATCCACAATCTGAGTGTATTGGATTTATTATTCAATTTAGGTCCTCAAAGTCATGATTATCTTATTGAAATGAGTCATTGATGCTATTTCCACTCCAAAACAGCAGATATGGGTTGATGATCTGAGAGCTTAACATCATGAACTGCAAAGTTGATCACCTTAAATTTTGGATCAGTAAAAATAAAATCGATTCGAAAAGGAAAATAAGCCAATTGGTAGGTTGTTCCCAAGCCATCGCCTGAAAGCACAAAAGCATCCATCCGGTCATCTTTTAAACGATTATAAACGCTTGAAAAAGCGTTGTTGTTCAAATCAGTACATATGATGGTGGGATAATCGTTCTTATCATCAATTTTTTCGAATCGTTCAATTTGCATTTGCTGTTTTTGAACAACAGATTTAACCCTTTCCACAAATTTTTGAGAATGTTGCTGCGTAAAAAGGGTATCATTAAGGTCAATCCTCAATGATTCCAAATGTATATTGTATATTCTAATGCTATCTCTCTTGTAGAAAAAATCAGCATAGAGGGCACTGTTATTAGAATTCTCAAAATCCAAAAGACCTTTATTTTTAAGGGGGTACTTGGATAAAATACAAAGTCCATTTTGGCTTTTTTTCGATGCGGGTGCATTGAATTGATAGGGATAATTTTTAAATTTTGGACTGAATTGTTTTGAATATTCTTGCAAACAAACAACATCTGGATTTTCTTGCTGGATAAAGCTTTCTATCGATTGAGGAATATCTTTTGCATCAATCCATTGGAAACTATTGAATAATCTGACATTAAAGCTCATCACTTTAAGTCCGCTTGAAATCGGGATGGCATTGTTAGGAAGCTTATAAAGTCTTCCCCACTCTTTGAATCCAATTAAAATAGAGAAAACAAAAAGAATGAAGGGCCACTTGAACTTTACAATCCAAAAAATAAAAAAAAATAGGTTGACAAAGGCTATGACTGGAACCATCAAGCTCAGAAACGGATAATGATAAAATTCCCAAAATACTTGCATCAAAAGAAGCTGAAGCACCAAAAAAAACGTGTTGATCAGCAGCAATATTTTTGAGATAAAATTCAATTTCATGATAGAAGGATTTACACTAAAATCGAGACTATTCTTTTCCGGCTCGAAACAAATAGTCTTTTTCTTCTTTACTTAAACTATCATAACCCGACTTGCTGATTTTGTCCAAAATATCGTCAATTTTATTTTGATGTCCCAAATCAGTTTGCCTATTGGTCGATTGAGTTTTTTTGTTAGGAGCACGATAAACGGTTTTCATTTTTTTGGGAGTAAAAATAGTTTGCCATAGGTTTTGAAATCCAGAACCGATATCTCTCCCTGAACTCAACTGTTTTGCATATATAAATCCAAGTAGGGCACCTCCAATATGAGCCAAATGCCCGCCAGCATTACCATAAGGAATTTGGATCACATCCAAAAAAAAGAAAGCGAGTCCGAGATACTTTAATTTTAGATTGATAAAGAAAAAGCGGATTTCCTGATCAGGAGTATATGCACATATAAAAATGAATACCGCCATAACGCCTGCGGAGGAACCCACCATTGGGGGGTAGCTTCCCTTGAAAACTGGAAACAAAGCATAACTCCCAACAAAAATTAATCCTCCCACAATTACTCCCAAAAAATAATTATTGATGAAAATCCGATCCGGAAATAAATTCAACAACAAACGACCAGCATAGAATAAAAGTACCATGTTCCATAACAAATGAAAGAAACCGCTGTGGATAAAACTATAAGTAACGAGGGTCCAAGGACGGGTAATCAATGTCATTATTTTAGGGGACAGCTGCAACCAGCTCATGTAGGCACTAATCGGAACATTGAATAGGAAGAAAAATACATTAATCAACATCGGTAGGACGAAACACACCACATTGATCAGAATGATTTTTTCGGCAATGGAAAAAGTGGCAAATCTATACCTGAGTTGATCCAAAAAACTCATAAATCCCAGCGATTGTTATTGAACTCCTTTTTTTTCCAATACCACATCATGGCCAAACCTGTAACGGCGCCTCCAACATGAGCGAAGTGTGCAATAGGTCCAATAGAATAAGATGAAAAGCCAAAGAAAAGATCGGCAAAAATCAAAATAGGAACCAAAAACTTTGCTTTCACCGGTATGGGAGGAAACAAAAGCATCAATTGAGCATTTGGGAAAAGCATAGCAAAACCAACCAAAACCCCGTATAAAGCCCCAGAGGCCCCTACCATAACCGATCGGAAAGCGTTGAATGCACTCGATAATTGATCTTCTCCAATGAAATTAATCGCTGCTGTAGGCAATTCGGCGGTTTTATAAAAGGATTTGATTTCAGGAGCATTTAGACCGAAACCCGTCAATGCATCATTAACTTGTTCTACTTGAAAATAGTAGAGTAATAATTGAAGCGCTGCCGCCCCAAATCCGGTGGAGAGATAAAAGAAAATAAACTTTTGCTTCCCCCACATTTGTTCCAAAGGAGTTCCAAACATCCACAATCCGAACATATTAAAGAAAATATGGGAGATGTCTCCATGCATGAACATATGGGTTAAAGGTTGCCAAAACTCAAATTTGGGGTTTTCAGGATAATGTAATGCGAACCAATCATATACCTGATTACCAAGGGTTAGGGTGGCCAAGAAAAAAATACCGTTGATGATCAGTAGGTGCTTTACCGTTTCAGTAACGTTACGCATTAATTCAATTTATTTTCTAATTCTTCTTTATCTAAAGTAATAAAAATCCGACGATTAAAGGGGCTAGTCAAGGTATCTTTACAAGCAAAAAAATCATCTAACAAAGCCTGTTGCTCTTGGGTGGAAAGAACGGTATTGGACTGTATAGAAAGTGATTTAGACAGCATTTTGGCCATGTAATCGGCTTGACTAAAGCTTTCAGTTTGGTGATCACTATTGATAGCAGAAAGAATCTCTTCAAATAGCTTTCCCAATTGTTTATCATCACAGACGGCTGGAATACCGGTAATGATTAATTTTTGTTTCTTGAGCTTTACAGCAAACCCCATGGCGTTTAAGTTTTCTTCAAGCTCACCGAATAAGGCCATTTGCTGTTGGGAAAGCTCTATTTCTTTAGGAAAAATCAATTGTTGGCTCAGTAAGTTCCTTTTGGTGACTCCTATCAGAAATTTTTCATACAACACCCGCTGGTGGGCTCTTTGTTGATCGATGATTAAAAGACCCGATCGGGTACTGGTTACAATAAATTTTCGAAGCAATTGGAAAACCTTTGGTGCTTCCTCTATCGCCATTTTCAAACTGTTATCCAAGGGAAAGGGGTCATTGGGAATTTCCAATCCAGAGTATAAACTCTCCCAGCTGCTCTGAGTGGTCTTTAACCGACTTCCCTCTGAGCTTTTAAAGGGGTTAAAACTGGAGTCCACTTCGATGGGAGGTTGCTCCGTAGGAATTTTCTGCTGTAAAGCATAGGGCGTATCCAAGTTGGGGTCTCGATCAAAATCCAATACAGGTATCGCTTGAAACATACCCAAGCTGTGTTTTACCATCGATTTGATAATGGCATAAAGGTTTTGCTCCTCCTCAAATTTAATCTCTGTTTTGGTAGGATGAATATTGATATCAATTGTTTTGGGATCGACTTGTATGTAGATGAAATATCCCGGATGAAAATGATCCCTAAGCAATCCTTCAAAAGCAGAACTAACTGCATGGTGCAAAAAAGGACTTTTGATAAACCTTCTGTTCACGAAAAAAAACTGTTGTCCCCTGGATTTTTTTGCAAATTCAGGCTTTACAACAAAACCCTCAATTCCTGCGACGGTAGTCATCTCCTCTACAGGGATTAATTTTTCTTCAATTTTGTTTCCAAAAACATTGGCGATCCTTTTTTTGAAAGATACAGCAGGAAGATCAAAAAGCTCCGATCCATTTTGCAAAAAACTAAATTTTACTTCTGGATGAATCAGGGCCACCCGATGAAATTCATCAATGATGTGCCTTAATTCTACTTTGTCGGATTTGAGAAAATTTCTTCTTGCTGGAACATTAAAAAAAAGATTCTTAACAGCAATAGAAGTACCTTTGGGGGCAACAGAGACTTCCTGTTCCTCAATTTTGCTTCCGGATATTTTGATACAACTTGCCGTTTCTCCCTCTGCGGTCTTACTGTGAACTTCAACTTGTGCGATAGCAGCGATCGAAGCTAAGGCTTCCCCTCTGAATCCTTTGGAACGGATTGAAAATAGGTCGTCTGCCGACTTAATTTTTGAGGTAGCATGACGTTCGAAAGACAACCTCAGATCGGTTGGCGACATTCCTATGCCATTGTCTATAACCTGAATTAATGTTTTCCCCGCTCCATTGATCAATAGTTGAACCTCAGTCGCTTCGGCGTCTAGGGCGTTTTCAAGAAGCTCTTTCACAACTGATGCAGGTCTTTGAATGACTTCGCCAGCAGCAATCTGGTTGGCTACATGATCTGGCAAAAGCGTTATTATGTCAGCCATCAGCCATTGAATATGGATAAATCAAAATCAATCACATACAGAAATATCAATACCAAAATCAAAATGATGATGACCAATCGTGAAGAGGCTCCACGGTTGCTTCGAGATCGCATTTTCATACGAGCTTCTTGCCATTGTTGTCCAAAATCATTTTTATTGAAGGTGTCTCGATACTTTGAGAACTTAGAATCAAAATCGAAAGGATTACCTGCCTCTTTTCCCTTATAGTAACGAGGGGTATAATTGTAACGACGGTTTTTTCTGAGTTTAAGGAGGCTGATTTTCATTCTGATGCGCTTGAGTTAAGAAAAAAGGCAATACCTACCAAATTTAAAGAAAGTGATCCAAAACACCATTGCTCAAATCAATAATTAGAAGATAAATCTAAAGTGAAGCCATATGAAGCGCAGTGACTGCGGCCTCAACCCCTTTATTGCCTTTGTCTCCTCCACTCCTTGCCTTAGACTGTTCGAGATTATCATCGGTCAAAACACAGAAAATAACAGGGGATTTGTTATTCAGGTTCAAATCCTTAATGCCCTGAGCAATGGCATTGGAAATAAATTCAAAATGTCTCGTTTCACCTTGAATCACACAACCGATAGCAATGATGGCATCGAAATCCTTTTCCTGTGCATGGCGAGCGCCAAAAATCAACTCAAAACCACCAGGAACGTCAATTCTAACAATGTTTTTTTCAAGGACGTTGTGATCAATCAATGTGTCCCTAGCCGCTTGAAAAAGGGGGGTTGTAATGACCTCATTCCATGCTGAAACAACCAAGGCAAAACGAAGGTTTTTCCCATCAGGGACTTTAGAGCGATCGTAATGGGAAAGACTGTGATCGTCAGTAGCCATTATTAATCGAGATTTTCCAATCGACCAATCTGTACTCCAACTTTGCGGGCTTCTGCGGAATCGGGGTATTCGGATTCAATCCTTTTGAAAAAACCTAAAGCTTCTTTGTTTCTGTCTAAGGATGCGCCCAAAATTCCAGCTTTGAAAAGATATTTCGGAGCACTAAAGCTGTTGTCACTTGCTTTAAATGCTTGAACGTAGTAATCGAAGGCCTCTTCAGGCTGTCCGATTTGAGCAAAAGCATCACCAATTGCCCCTTTGGCCAAAGCCTTTAGCATCACGTCTTTTGTATTGAATTGATCCAAATAGTCAATGGCACTCACATAATCTCCAAGGTTGAGATAAGCCATACCGGCACTGTAAGTTGCCAATTGTGCTGCTGGTGTTCCACCGTAGTTATCGATGATATCAAGAAAACCGTATTTTCCCTCCCCACCGTTGAGGGCCCTACTAAATAAAGAATCTGAATCTTGTCCATTCACGGCCAACTCAAAATAGTATTGCGCTTGACTCAATTCACTGATGGCCTCGATTTTCTTCGGTTCAAATATATAATTCTGGTAACCCAAATAGGACAATAACGTCAACGCAATGAGGCCAACTCCTCCAAAAATAAAATTTTGATATTTGGATATCCATTCCTCTGTTTTGGAAGCAGTAGTGTCTAACTTTTCAAAAACCTCCGCCGTGGTACTCTCTATCTCAACTTGATTTTGTGAATCCGCCGCAATAGACTTTTTATAACCCCTCTTTTTGTAGGTTGCCATCTGATTTTTTTTAAGTCCCCAAAATTAACCTTTTTTAAACAAAACCAAAACACTCAGCTTAGATTGTATTAATTGTAAGGAAACAGAGGTAATTTTGATCTAAAATAGCACAAGCTCACTATATTTGTTTCCATGTTTTTGAAACAGCTAACCCTAACCCACTACAAAAATATAGAGGCTTCACAATTCCGTTTTAAGACGCCTATTAACTGTTTTATTGGAAATAATGGTATTGGAAAATCCAATATTTTGGACAGCATTTACCATTTGGCCTTCACCAAAAGCTATTTCAACCCCTCGGGGGTTCAAAACATACAATTCGGTAAAGATTTTTTTTTGATAGAGGGAAAATTTGAAAAGGATGGAAAGGAAGAGAAAATCAATTGTAGCCTTAAAAAAGGACAAAAAAAAAATATCAAAAGGAACGGCAAGGCTTATTTAAAAATTGCCGATCATATTGGATTAATCCCCCTTGTTATTATCTCCCCTGCCGATCGGGATTTAATCATTGAGGGAAGTAGCACCCGAAGAAAATTTATCGATGGAGTCATTGGTCAGACCGATAAGGAATATTTACAAAATCTGACCGACTACAATAAAATTCTTGCCCAGCGCAATGCACTCTTAAAATTTTTTGCAAAAAACCGCACATTCGACGGGGATACATTGGCAATATACAATCACCAAATGAGTGGTTTGTCTAAGCCCATCTTTGAAAAAAGAAAAGCTTTTTTGGAGGTATTTATTCCCATTTTTACAAGGAGATACCAAAGCATTAGTGGAGGGGTGGAAGAAGTGGGCATAAGCTATCACTCAGATTTGACTGAAAATAATCTATCTGATCTACTGGATCAAAACTTGGAAAAAGATAAATTGTTGCAGTATTCCACTGTAGGAATTCACAAGGACGACTTGGATTTGTTGCTTTCGGGAGTGCCAATTAAAAAATTTGGTAGCCAGGGGCAACAGAAAACTTTTTTAATCGCGCTAAAATTAGCACAGTTCGATTTTATAAAAGACAAGTTCGGAATGAATCCCATTGTATTGTTAGATGACATATTCGATAAGTTGGATCAAGACCGCGTTACCCAAACCATCCAATTGTTTGACAATGAAAGTTTGGGGCAAATCTTTATCTCTGACACACACGAGGACAGAATCACAGCTGCCCTGGAAAAGAGTTCCATGCCTTACGAAATTTTTAACATCGGAGGATGACCATGTACAGAGTTTTTTTGGTTGTATTACTTATGATGTTCTGGGGATGTAAAAATGATATAAATCCTTCTGAGCTTCATTTGCTCAATGGTTATTGGAAAATCGAATTCATCACCCACAACAACGAAACTTTTTATCCCAAAGGGGAAGCTCAACTATTGGATTTTTATGAGTTTGATCAGCAGGGGGGTGTAAGAAAAAAAGTACAACCAAAATGGGACAATACCTACTCAGTTACCAATGACCAAAATCAATTCAAACTACTATTGGAAGAAAAAGCCTGTTATCTTCAATTCAGGACGTTATGGGATGAATGGAGAGAGCGCATCATTGCAGTAGATGAAAAAAAACTTATATTGGAACATCAAGAAAAAAGATACCATTACACTCGTTATCAAAATACGAATCGATAGATGAAATCCTCAAAAAGAAAATTCGAGCCACAAAGCCTTAAGCAGGTCCTGGACCACATTGTGGAGGATAAAGCCCTAAATGCGGGAATTAACAATACCCGTGTCAATGCGCTTTGGTATGAATTGATGGGAGCTCATATGACCAGCTATACGGATAAAATTATGCTTAAAGGAAATACTCTTTTTGTCTCCCTAAACAACGCAGCACTTAGAGAAGAATTGAGTTATGGCAAAGATAAGATCATCAA
>Ga0255753_1001776_pt1 | contig 24910 bp, 23 predicted proteins | sample 041ome_10_FD_179953 | JGI IMG/M metagenome (GOLD analysis project Ga0255753, IMG submission 179953) | Coastal salt marsh microbial communities from the Groves Creek Marsh, Skidaway Island, Georgia - 041412US metaG (version 2) | ecosystem: Environmental > Aquatic > Marine > Intertidal zone > Salt... | reverse complement strand
TGCAGCATCTGCTTCTTCTTTTTCTTTTGCAAGTTTACTATCTAAATCAGCATTAATTTCTGATTTAATTTTATCTGCTAATTCTTTTTCTGCTGCTTCTTTTGCGGCTTCTTCTGCTTCTGTTATGGCACGTTGTTCCTCTTCTGCGATAACATCAACTGATGAAAATTTAGTTGATAAATCTGTGGAATATTCTGGTTGAGTAATAGTATTTTTCCATTTTAATGTCATATTTCCTGGACCACCGGCATTACCATAATATATCTTAACTTTATATGCAACATTTGCGAGTAATGGTTTTGTTCCAGTTTTTACAACAGTTGTATCTGCTTTACCATTATCAACAACTAAATCATCTTCAATATATAAATGAGAAGAATCATCTGAAGTTAATTCAAAAGTATATGTATCATCTTCATCAACAATGATATAACCACTCCACATATAAGAGATTAATTCAGGGGTTGTTGACATAGCGATTTTTGAAACATTACCATCATCACTTAATACATCATTATTTTCAAAAAAAGAGATATCATCATTATAATAACCAGTATAAGTTGTTTGTTTTAAACCAGCATTTTCTGATGAAATTGTAAAATTTTCAATAATATAATTATATGGTTTAAAATAATATACTAATCCAGCAACAATAATAATTGATAATACCGATAATAACATTAATATTTTTTGTTTCATGAATATTTTCAATATTTTATCTAAATATAGTTTTATTTTTTTTAACATTTTTAACATTATTTATTTATATAATAAATAATTATATTTTTTATAAATAAAAAATTAAAAATAAAATAAGTCCATTATATGTAGTTTTTTTTTAAAAATTAAAATTTCCGTTTTTCATTCGTCATGCATAACACAACTCATTAATGAATGAGTTGTCCATTATACATCCCATCCAGGAATTGTATGTCCGTTTCCGTTTTTCATCATAGACATATTTATAATCAATTGTTTCAATGATGCGGTGTACATCGTCATGCAACTGTGGTATCGTTAGGTCTAGTAATTCATCTAATGTTAATGATTCAACATATAAGATGACTACTAGACCATAATAACAATCTGAAATCTTTTCTTTATCAGTTGTTATGGTTTTGATTGTATCTTTTTCTAAATCTTTATAACCACTGTATGTAATCGAGTATTCAATACCCTCTTTATCCAATATTTTTACCATTTCAAGAACATCGTATGGACATTCAGGAGCAAATTTAAATGTATGCTCCTTTACAAATTGTTCCATTTTATTCTTATCATCAATAACAATATTTTCAAGTTCTTTTGGTAAAGTATCAAGTAAAGACATTGTTAATTATTGGTTATAAAAGTTATAAGTTATAATTTATAACCTAAATAAAAATCAATTTTAATTTAGGTTATAAATTAAATTTATTTTATGATAATAATGAAGATGTAATTTCTTAACAAAATTCAACTTCGTCCCAATCAATTGTTTTAAAGATGCGCTATGACTTCGTCCCAATCAATTGTTTCAAAGATGCGATATGAATCGGAAACCATATTCCGTATTATTAGGTCCATTAATTCATCTATTGTTAATGATTCAGCATATAAGATGACTACTAGACCATAATAACAATCTGAAATCTTTTCTTTATCAGTTGTTGTGGTTCTGATTGTATCTATTTCTAAATCTTTATAACCACTGTATGTAATCGAGTATTCAATACCCTCTTTATCCAATATTTTTACCAATTCAAGAATATCGTATGGACATTCGGGAGCAAATTTAAATGTATGCATATTTACAAATTGTTCCATTTCATACTTATTATCTATAATAATATTTTCAAGTTCTTTTGGTAAAGTATCAAGTAAAGACATTATTAATTATTGGTTATAAAAGTTATAAGTTATAACCGAAATAAAAATCAATTTTAATTTTTTGAAAGTTAAAATAAAATTTAAAATAATATATAAAATAATTATATAGATGAAATCCATATTTTTATTTAGAAGAGATTTAAGACCATTTGATAATATTGGATTAAATAAATGTTTAGAAGAAAGTGATAAAGTATATCCAATTTTTATTTTTACGCCAACACAAATCAAGAATAATCCATATAAATCATCAAACTGTGTTCAGTTTATGATAGAATCACTTGAAGAATTAAGTAAAAAATTAAAATTAAATTTATTTTATGGTAGTAATGAAGATGTAATTGAAGAAATTATTAAGAAAGAAAAAATTAATTCAATTTATACAAATACAGATTATACACCATTTGCAGTAAAACGGGATAATAATTTACAAAAATTATGTGATAAATATAATGTAAAACTTTCATTAAGTCATGATATATGCTTATATGAACCAGGAACAATTAAAACACAATCTGGTTCTGCTTATCAAAAATTCACTCCATTTTATAATGAAGTTTTACCAAAAAAAGTTTCTAAACCTAAAAAACCAAAAAAAAGTGTAAAAGAAAATACATATAAATTAAAAAATAAATTCTCTATTCAAATAAAAGATACAAAAAAATTTTATAAACATAATCCAAATAATAATGTTAAAGGTGGTCGAACAGAAGCAAAAAAAATATTAGAATCAATTAAAGATTTTAAAGATTATAATAAAATGAGAGATTTATTATCACAAGAAACAACTCATTTAAGTGCTTATAATAAGTTTGGGTGTGTTTCAATTCGTGAAGTTTATCATTCCATAAAAAAGAAGTTTGGTATTAAGCACTCACTAATCCGTCAACTTATTTGGAGAGACTTTTATTATCATCTTGGTTTTGCTTACCCACGAGTTATTGGTGGTCCATTGAAGGAACAATATGGTAATATCAAGTGGTCTGGTGATAAGAAAACTCTTGATGCTTGGAAAGAAGGTAAAACGGGATTCCCGATTGTTGATGCTGGAATGAGACAGTTATTATCAACTGGATACATGCATAATCGAGCACGTTTAATTGTTGCTAGTTTTCTAATTAAAAATCTTCAACATAATTGGTTAGATGGTGAAAAGTTTTTCGCACAACAATTGGTTGACTACGACGTTTTAGTCAATAATGGCAATTGGCAATGGGTAGCAGGAACAGGAGCCGATTCACAACCATACTTCCGAATATTTAATCCTTGGTCTCAAAGTCAAAAGTTTGATAAAGAAGCAGATTATATTAAGAAATGGATACCAGAACTAAAAGATATTCCAGCTAAAGATATTCATAACTGGGAAAAGACATATTCAAAACATAAAGTAGATTATCCATCACCAATAATTGATTATAAAAAATCTCGTGAATTAGCATTAGATATGTATAAAAAGGCACTAAAATAAAATTGATTTCTATCTAAATTATAACTAAAAATTAAAACTTCCAAAATGTCTTTTGATTTAACTACTTTACCAAAAGATATTGAAGATATTATTGAAAATAACGTCGTTGAATTATATCGCAACGATTTTTCAAAGGTATTGGAAGAATTAAAAGGAAAATTTATCATCTATGACAAAACAGAAATGACAAGAAGAATAAACAATTTTCACCAACGAATGCAAAATATTCACACACTAACATCAGATGAATTACTACAGATGGTAAGAGATAGTGTTATAATAGAAGACCCATATGCAACAATAAGACATAAATATTATAAAAAAGAAACATTAGAAGAAAATCGAAAAAGATGGGAAGTCGCACTTAAAAGACATAGAGAATATTTTGATTTTGGTAATCGAAATGAAAATCAAGAAGAAATGTCTTATTGGAGTCAATTTCTTGTTGTAAAATATGCACATCCAGAATTAACTAGAGATGATTATAGTTTCAGAAGAGAAGAAGCATTTGGTTGTTTTTAAAAAAATACTAATTGTGATGGACTTATTTTAAATATAAATTAAAATATATTTTAATTTATAATATAACATTAGTATGTGATATATCATATGAAGTTGGCTGTATAGATAAAAATTCTTTTTTATAATTCTTTTTAAAATCATTTTTTAATTTTTTTACAACAGTATTTGTAAGATTATTTGTAATATTATTTTTAAAAAGTTTTCGTATATTTATATTTGTATTTCTATATTTCTTTCTTTTAGAATATCTACATAATATTTTTTGATGTCTATTTATTTCCATTACTATTGTAGAATTAATATAATTGTGGTTAGTCGTCAAGTTTAGATTTTTAAATTTTTTTTTTAAAAGATGTGGTTTTTTTGAAAAATCTTCAGTATAAGATTGAAATCTATTATGAAAATAGCCATCTCTTCCAATATATGTCATCAATTTAGAAGTATCTGTTATTGCAATTTTTGTAGTAGTCATTGTAATATTTTTATTTGGAATGATATTCTTTTCGATATCATAATAAATTTCTTTAAGTATAGGTAAGATTTTTTTAGTATTCTCATAATGATTCATTTGATTAACATATTCATTAATAATATTTTCAATATCTTGTGGTAAAAAAGTTAAATCCATAATTAAAATGATTTTAATATATAAAATTAAAATCATTTTTCATTTTAAATTTATGTTTTTGAACAACAAAAAATTAGAGGATTATAGTAATAATACTGAGCGTATCTTTTCAAGGTTTCCTTTTAGGAAATCGTTTTTATATGCTTTATAATTATTAATTGCAGGCATATAAAGTTTATCTTTAAACTCTCTTATAAAATCTTCACTTAATACTTGACAAATAGTAATCATACGCCAATCAACTTTTTCTTGAAACTCTCTTATGAAATCTTCACTAAGTTTTTGTAACCAACAAATATGATACCAATCATCTAGACCTTGAAATTTATCTTGAAACTCTCTTATGAAATCTTCACTAAGTTTTTGGCGTTCAGGAATAACCTCCCATTTAACTTTATTTTGAAACTCTCTTATAAAATCTTCACTAAGTTCTTGGAACTCACTAATAACCTCCCAATTAACTTTATCTTGAAACTCTCTTATGAAATCTTCACTAAGTTTTTGGCATAGAGAAATATACTTCCAAATAACTTTATCTTGAAACTCTCTTATGAAATCTTCACTTAATTTTGAATAACCACTAATATTATCCCAATGAACTTTGTCTGTAAACTTGTCCTCCATAAACTTTCTTATGAAATCTTCACTAAGTCTTTGTCTACTAATATCTTCCCAACTAAGTTTATCTTTAAACTCTCTTAGAAAATCTTCACTAAGTTCTTGTCTATACATTTTTTGCCAAATAATTTTGTCCATAAACTCTCTTATGAAATCTTCACTATAATTATGGTAACTAATATACCCCCAATTAACTTTATCTTGAAACTCTCTTATGAAATCTTCACTTAATTTATACTGACTAATAATATTCCAATTAACTTTATCTTGAAACTCTCTTATAAAATCTTCACTTAATCTCTTATGAAAACCAACAATTCTCCATTCAACTTTATCTTGAAACTCTCTTAAAAAATCTTCATCAATTTCTGTATCTCTAGTAATCTCCACCCAATCACCGTTATGTTTTTCTATTAACTTATCTCTTAAATTGTATAAGAATTCTCCTCTTTCCATTTCTTTAACATAATATTCTATTATATTTACTATTCCTTTTTCTTTTACTAAATCTAAAAGTTCCATTTTTAAAATTAATTTAATTTAAAAAATCAATTTTATATAATTTTGTCCATAAACTCTCTTATAAAATCTTCACTAAGTTCTTGGTACTCAGCAATAATCTCCCATTTAACTTTATTTTGAAACTCTCTTATAAAATCTTCACTAAGTTCTTGGAACTCACTAATAAACTCCCAATTAACTTCATTTTGAAACTCTCTTATGAAATCTTCACTTAAATTTTGTGTTATAGAAATATTCCACCAACTAACTTTATCTTTAAACTCTCGTATAAAATCTTCACTTAAGTCTCCATGAAAAGAAACTTTTTCCCAATCAACTTCATTTTGATACTCTCTTATAAAATCTTCACTCGGTTTTTGTCTACTAATATTATCCCAACCAATTTTATCCATAAACTCTTTTAGAAAATCATCACTAAGTTTTTTGTCTCTAATATATGTCCAATCAATTTTGTCCATTAATTCTCTAAAAAAATCTTCATTATGTTTTTGTTTTAAAATATACCACCAATCAACTCTATCAAATTTATTTCGAAACTCTTTTATGAAATCTTCACTTAATTTTTGATGAAAAGAAATAGTTCCCCAATCAACTTCATTTTGAAACTCTCTCATAAAATCTTCACTTAATTTTTTCCACATACAAATCCATTCCCAACTACCTTTACCTTTTAACTCATCTCTTAAATTGTATAATTCTCCCCTTTCGATTTCTTTAACATAATATTCTATTATATTTACTATTCCTTTTTCTTTTACTAAATCTAAAAGTTCCATTTTTAAAATTAATTTAAAAAATCAATTTTCAGTAAATTAAAACTGATTATACATTTAATTTTAACTTTTAAAATGTCGTTTTATTACCACAATAGAATAATGAGTCTACTAAAAGACGAACAAAGATTTTTAACAAATATTTTTGAATTAAATAAAAATATTATAAGGAAACTAAAAACTAATTTTGAAATAAAATCAAATGCAATTTTTTACAACTTGAAAATACGAGATAATATAAATAAACAACATAGAATGATATATGACATGTTAATCACATTTGGATATAATTTACAGTGGACATTACCCGAATCTACACACGATTACAATATTTCAGGGTTTAGACACGATGTCATTAATTCCAATATTTCACGGTTTTCTCGTATGTATAATAATAATATTCAGTTATTCAATGATATATGTAATATAGAAAGATTGAAAAAAAATGCAACAGAAAAAATTAAGGAAGAAAATAAAGAAATTTTAAATATACTAACTACGAAAGTCAAAGAGAAATATATTGCATCCAATATACTATCAATGAAAACAGAATTAGAACAACATTATTTTGAAGAAAGAGTGCGAAATGAAATAATACTCGAAAAAGAAAAACTTGACAGAGAAAGACTTGACAGAGAAAGACTTGAAAGAGAAAGACAAAATAGACAAAGACTTGAAAGAATACAGATACTTGAAAAAGAAAGACTCGAAAGAAGACAGATACTTGAAAAACAAAGACAAAATAGAGAAAGACTTGAAAGAAGACAAAGACTTAAAAGAAAAAGACAAGAAAGAGAGAGACAAGAAAGAGAAAGACAAAAAAGAAAAAAACTTAAAAAAAATATATTAAAAATCATGACATTAGGAATATTTGGTAAGTAGAATTATGAACTACACATTACACATTCATCTTTATTTTTAATTGAACACACCTGGTTCCTTTATTTTTTATTACTTGCATAATATGGATTTATTTTTCCTGTTTCTTGTTGTGCCAAACATAATTCCTTCATTTCATCCATGATATCAAGAACGGTCATTTCATATGTATATCCAATAATGATGTTCTCAATCTCTTCTGGTAAAAAATTCATTGTGAATGTTATTATAATATGTTATTACTTAAATAGAAATCGATTTATTATAAAAAATATATGATTTTATCCAATATAAAAACCCCATAAATAAAGCGCCCCAAACCATATCAATTAATCCATAATAAAATGGTATATCACTAAATAATGTCATTATGGTAAAATCAAAAACACCATATATTAAAAATCCTAATAACATTGCTTCTTGAATATTTTTTGGGAAATAGAATAAAGCAATAAGTAATAATATATATGCTGGATAAGCGAAATGTTGCCTCATTGGAATCATTCTTCCATTCATTATTTTATGAATAACTGTTCTCCATTTTGGACCGAAATATCTTAAATAAAAAATATAGTCTATAACTATCATTAAAATAAAAAATCCAATAAGTTTTGAAATATCTAATATAATATTCTTCATTATATTAGATATAAATATTTTTATAATTATTTATAATATGCTTGATATGTTTTTGTTCCAAATTCGCAATATGTTTTACATCCTTCATATCTGTCTGTTAATTTTGGAATATCTAATCCAGTCATTCCTTTTGTTTCTAAAACATCATCTCTTGACCATTTTGGTAATGAAATATCTCTTTCTGCATTTACGTCAATAAAACAAGGAAATGTTTCACGTGTAACTCCTTTTAAAGCAGCAGACCGAACACAATGAGGAGTTGCTCTTAAATATCCACCAGATAAAACTTGAAAGATTTCTCCAATTTGACATAGGAGTGAATTTTCTGGAATTACACCATGATGAATATTACCATGTCTATCCTTAATATATAAACCGCAATCATCTGGTTCTTGAACTTCTTCAAAATGTTCATTTAAATAAACTGCTTTTGTTAATACTGTTAATCCACCATGGTCAAGATGCCATCCACATGCACCATCTAATTCTTTTTTCTTTTCTTGTGGTTGTTCATAATAGTGAAGTAATCTGGCTTTTGGTGTATTACTTTCTTTAATCATATTAGAAAGATAATTTTTTGGAATTTTTCCATTTAATTCTACTTGTAAATAATCATCACATAATTTAATTACTTTTAATCCAACATTATACATAAACTGACCAACAAATTTAAAATGTGATTCAAATGTAGGTAAATGTTTTGATGGCCAAATATTTGGAGAATAAACAGTTGGATATTTTTTGATTAAGTTTTTATCTTTTGTTGGTTCATCACAAATAGGATTTGCATAATAACTTCCTTTTGCGAAGTCTGGTTTTCCACCCTTCATTTTTTCCTTTCCTCTACTCCATCCAAATGCATATAAACTATTTTCATCTTCATATTCAGATTGAATTGGTTCTGGTAATTCACCCATTTTTTTAGAAAGATGTAGTAATTTCATTTTCATTTGTTTGAACTCTGGAATATCTGTAATTAAAATAGCACCTAAACTATTTTCGCCAAATGCCTCTTTAATTTTCATAACTAAATTTGGATTAGATATTAATTCTTGATATGAAATTCTAGTTAAAGACATATTTATTTATAATTTATAATTAATAATTAATTTTAAATTTTAAAATTATTTTTAGAATTTAAAATTATTTTCTAATATTTTCATAGTTTTCTTGAAACCAATCAATAGTTATTAATAAACCAAAATCAAAATCTTCAAATTCTAATTCTGGCATAATTTTCATTAAATTTTTATTTGAAACTGTTTTTTTATATTGACCATCTCCAAAGCTTGTATCATATACAATATTTTTATAATCCATAATACTTGCAATTTTTTCAACAATTGATTTAATTGAAATTTCATTTTTTTCTCCAACACTACAAATAATATTATTTTCATCTACTTTATTAATAATTAAATATTCAATAATTTTTGCTAAATCTCCAGCATAAATAAATTGTCTTAATGCACTCCCAGTTCCTTTAACTATAAATGGTTTATTTTCTTTTTTTGCCAAATAACATTTATGAATTAACCCAGGAATTACATGTGAATTTTCTAAATTAAAATTATCAAACTTTCCATAAATATTTGTTGGAATAATACATTTATAATAATAACCATCTAATTTATTCATTTGACGACAAAAAACTTCTAACATTCTTTTTCCATATGCATATCCTTCATTACTGAAATGTGGTTCTCCATTATGTAATTGATTTTCTGTAATTGGATATTGAACATTATCTGGAAAAATACAAGTAGATAAACAACCAATAAAATTTTTAATTTCTAATTCTTTACATACTTTCATAACATTCATATTCATTAATAAATTATCATGAAGCATTTCAAAATTATGACTTAAATTCATATATAAACCCCCAACTTTTGCCGCTAAATGAATGACATGTGTTGGTTTATAAGAAGAAAATACATATTTTGTATTTTCATAACTTAATAAATTACAATCTTTTGATGATAGATAAATATAATCTGGACATCGTTCTTTTAAATTTTTTCCAACTAATCCAGTTCCACCAGTAACTAAAACTTTCATATCTTATATGTTAATAAAATATTAAATTTCAATTTTAATATCCTTTTATTTTTTTAAAAAGAATGGTAATAATAATCGTTTCCATAATGAATGACATTTTTCTTTATTTTCTGGTTTATATGAAAGATAACTATCACGTTTTAATTCTGGAATTATAATTGGACCTTTTTTACTACATTTATCATTTGCTAATCCAAAAATCCTTAACCATGTTCCAGATTTATGATAATTAGCATGACTTGCTCTTGCAATATATACAGTTAAAATATTATCATTGATAATTTCACACTCTTCCCACTTATACCATTTTCCTTCATCGGAATGAGCTGAAAAATAAACAAATAATGGTTTCTCATTTTCATCGAGTAAAATTTTAATTCTTTCGGCATCTAAATGATGAAATCCAAGTTTTTCTGATTTTGGAAATAATGAATATCCACAACCGATTGCTCCATTATATTTATAATATATTTCATAAGTAATTGAGTTATAAACTTTACCGAAATATTCATAATCTTCATAATTATAATAAACTGTATTTGATACATTTGAATAAAAGTTATCAGTTGGAAAATATATTTCGTTTGGATGAAATCTTAATAATAATTTAATCATTTTTTATTATGTATTAAGAAAATATTTTTAGTAAAATTAAAATATATTAAAAAATATTTTAATTATCTTTGATAATATTTAATATAAGTGTTTTTCTTTGTAAAAAATTAGATATACAAGTACAGCCCTTTGCAATCATATTACCTAACCAAAAAAATGCAATAGATAGAATTGCCCCAGGAATCATTGGTAATATAGAAAAATGACCAAGTATAATTAAAAGCATAAATCCAGGTGCAAGTGGTGGTAAAAAAATACTTAATAGAACAATACTTGTAATATAAGAAAAATAACCACCAACGGAACCAAGTACTATAATGTCATCTTTTGTTAAATTAAATCTGTAAGTATCATATTTTAATTTACGAAAATTTTTCCATTTAATTCCAGATTCTTTAAGTTTTCTTAATATTTGTTTTTTATATGTTTTAATTTCTTTCTTTACTTGTTTTAGTTCTTTTCTTAATTTATACTTTAATTTTTGATAATCCGAAAATCCTAAATGATTATCAGATGAAATATATTCTCTAAGAAGTTTTTGTTGTGTTTCTTTTAATTTTATTTTTTCATTGAGCTTATTATCCATTGCAATAAAATATTCTTTATGTTCTTCAAAAAAATCTTTTAATTGTGCTTCTATATTACTCATGATAAATTAAAATAAATTTATATTAATTAACAATTAAAATTCAATTTTAAATTTTTTATTTAATATATTCATTAAATATTTGTTTACATTTATATATTGTTAATTCAATATCATATTTATTCTTTAATAATTTAGGAATTGATTTCCAACTAATTCGTTTAGTTCTATAATCAGAAATTTTTTTCCCAATTAATTCAATATCATATTCTTCTGTTTCTAATTTAATTATTTCAAATCGAGGTCCATTTGTTGTCATAACTCGCTGTGTCATTTTTATTTTTCCAAATGTTATTTTTTTATGACATTCTTTACATAATACACTTAAATTATGTTTATCATTTTTATGAAAATTTTTATCAAGAATATATCCATCTTCATCTGCATCTTTTTGTTCAATAATATGATGTGTTTCTAATTGTTCTTTACTTCCGCAAATTTCACATGAATTCATATACACATTATTATTATATAATGATTGTTTTGTCGTTGTTATTTGTGAAATATTAAGAAAATCATCTCGAATTTTAATTGCTTCATTTATTATATTTGAATCAATGCCAAGTGTTTTTGCAATTTCAAGACCATATTCAGTTTTTGATGGTCCATCGGTTAGTTTTCTAGTATAAACGATTTCATCTTCTCTGATATCCATTGATAAATGTTTTATTAAAATATCTTTATTATTCCATAAATCTTGAATAATATCATTCTTAAAAATACTATGTAAATGAGATGTTAAAATAAATCTTGATTGTTTTTCTTTAATTAAGTTCTTAATAATTGCGATAGTTAATGCATGAGCACTTGCGACTTCTGTTCCTTTTGATAATTCATCTATTAAAATTAGACTTTTATTATTTGCTTTCTTTAATATATTACTTAATTCTTGTATTTCTACTGTATAACTTGAACTATTTGTATAGATATTATCATTTCCTTTTATTCTTGTTAATATTGAAGTAAATGGAACAAATTTCATATATTTACATGGAACATAATAACCAGATTGTGCAATTACTATATTAATACCAACATTTTTTAATAAACTCGATTTTCCTATGCCGTTGATACCGGAAATTATCATACCTTTATTTTTATTATCTAATTTAATATCATTTGAAATAAAAGGAATTTCTGTATTTACATTTTCAATAATTGGATGTCTTATCCCTTGAATATCAAAATAAGATTCTTTTTCTTCTTCGTCAATTATTGGTTTTATATAATGATTTGTTTTTGCACATTTTACACCAGATTTAATATAATCAATTAAACTTACAACTTCATCAAGTGAATCATATAAGTTAGAATATTTACATAAATCTTTAAGATATTGTGTATATAATTCTTCTGTTCTTATTCTTAATTTATCTAATGTTGTTGCTTCTTTTCGATTCATTTTTTCTAATTTATCAGTAGTTAAATAATCTTTTTTATTTAAAACTTTATGATAAAATTGTTCTCCTTCAATTTCTAATATATTATTCTTCATTTGTTTTTTAATAGCAGTCATTTTTGATTTTGATATAAATAAACAATTTTTATCATATTTTGTATCATATTTTCCAATATTATTTAAAAAGAATGTATCTAATGTATATTTTAATATTTTTCGATAATTTTCAATCCCTTTTAATTTTGATACATATTCATTTAATTCTTTATCTTGGTCTTCTTTAAATATATTATAAGTAATTTCTTGAATATCACGACATCTTTTAATATTTTCTTCATTAAATTTATTTTTAAATTGTAATATATAATTTTGTATATCTATATTTGATAGTTGATAATTATTAATTTGTTGTTTTAATTTTGGATTATTAATTGTTAAGTCTAATAATTTTATTATATATTCATAACTTTGTGTTAATTCATATAATTCTTGTGGGATGATGCTTTCAAAAAAGATTTTTTTATGTTTTTTTGTAATATCTGGTAATTCTTCTAGTTCAACTTCAAATTTTTTATAATTTTTTTTATTTAACATCTCTTCAATTAATTCATGTTTTATTTTAATATCTTCAATTTTTGCAGATGGTGCCATAATATTTCTTTTTAACATTCTTTTTCCCATATTTGTACTTGTAAAATCTAATAATGATAAAATATTAAATCTATCAAATTTTGTTGAACCAATAATATTTAATTGTTCTGCTGTATTATAATCTAAATTAAGTGAATTTTCAAAGTTTATAAAACGAGGATACTTAATATTTTTTATTAAAACTTTATTTTGTTCTTGAACATATTTTAATAATAAAGTATAAGATAATCTTGCATCTGGAAGATTTCCTAAATTCATTTTATCAATTGAGTTTAATAAACTATCTCGACCATATATTCTATCTAAAAAGGTTGATTGCCATTCAATATTTTTATAGTCTGCTAGAATATGTTTTTTAATCATATATGTTTCATTATTTATATTTAATAAATTTACTAATAGATTATCGGTAATTGAAGTATGATTATAAATTACATATTCTACTGGACGAAATTGTAAAATAATTTTAACAATATTATTAATTACATTATTCTTATCATAATCTGTATCACAACATTCAAAATAATAATTATCATTTGCATTAATATTAATTAATGATACACCACAATTTTTTTTATTATTTTTATATTCATCAATTATAATATTCATGATATAATTATCTTCATGTCTATTGTTTGTATCTGTTCCAGGCGTATATCTATTTACAATATCTCTAATTTTTTTCTTTCCATCTGGTGCATCTCGTTGTCCAATAATAACAATTGTATATCCTTCTTCCAATAATCTTTCAATATGTCTTTCCGCCGCAACAGTTGGAAATCCATACATTCTAGGATTATCATATGAATGTTTTTTCGCACCACTTTTATAAGAACGTATCATATTTAAAATATTTGCTGTCTTTTTTGAAGCTTTATCAAATAAGAAAAAATTTTCATCTTTTACTTCCCAAGAATAATTTTCATAAAAAGAACCAACTTGCATATAAAAGATAAATTTATCTGTGTTATATTCTTTTTTATATTTTATATATTTTTCTGCATATTCAATATAAAGAGATGTTTTATTTGTGATTTCATTTTTTAATTTATCTAATTTATCTTGCATAATAATTTAATATTTATTATAAAATCAGTTTTATAATAAAAATAAATAAAAAATAAATATTTATGATAATTTGAAATTTAAAGAATTTTTTATATGTATTGATGTTTAAGATGATGAATTTTTTATATGTATTGGTGTTTTAAGATGATTTTGCCAATAATCACGAGGAAATTTTCTTTCACAATAATTACAATATATTTTATTTCTTTCAAAAGAAGTTTTAAGTGGACATAATAATTGTTTTTCTTTACTTAAAGAATTATAATCATAAAATAAAAAAATATTATTCCAATTAAGCAAATCTTTGAATTCTTTAACAAATTCTAATGGAAGCTCATGAATACTTCTTTTAGACATATAATCTATATCACGACCTAAACCTATAAAATTCCAATATATTTTATCTTTAATTTTATGAATAAATTGAAATGGGAAATCTTCGAGTTTTTTTTCATTATTTCTAAAAAAAGCCGCCACAGTTTCAGAAGAAAAACAATCTGCGATTTCAATAAGTAATTCAGATGATAAAGAATCGATTTGAGTTTGTACCACTATATCCCAAGAGATATATTTTTTAAAAGTTTTTATAAATTCAATTGGGAAATCTGCAATTTTATTATATGGTGTTATTCCAATACTAAAAAAATTCCAATCTATATCATATGGATTTATATGTTTTATTATATTTAGATATGCTTCTTTATCAGTAAAATATAAAAATTTATATCTTAATTTATACATATTAATTGCAAAATTAATTTCTTTTGTAAATCCATTTTTATCTAAATTGGAACAAATCGTCGTTGTATTTATTTCTGGTAATAATATATTTAAATTTTGTTGTACATAAATATCTGAATCTTCAATAAGTTCCATTTTAAATTTATAATCCCAAATAATATTTTCAATTTCTTTTGGTAAAAAATTCATATTAAAAAATTATTTAAATATTAATAATCAATTTTAAAAAAATGAATAAAATTGATTATTTAAAAATAAATTAGTAAAATATAATGAATAAGTTTGCATTAATTACAGGTATTACTGGACAAGATGGTTCTTATTTAGCTGATTTTTTATTAGAAAAAGGTTATAAAGTATATGGAATTATTAGAAGAAGTGCAACATTTAATACTTCTAATATAGAACATTGCAGAGATAAATTAAATTTAATGTATGGAGATGTTACAGATATGACATCATTATCAAATGTATTATTTAAAATTCAAAAAGAGATTGGAGATAATTATTTAGAAGTTTATCATTTAGCTGCTCAATCTCATGTCGGTATTTCTTTTGAAATCCCAATTTATACTGCCCAATGTGATGCAATCGGAACTCTTAATTTATTAGAAGCAATTAGATTAAATGATATGGGTAATAAAGTAAAATTATATAATGCGGCAACAAGTGAATTATTTGGAAAAGTATTACAAGTTCCTCAAAATGAAATGACCCCATTTAATCCAGTTTCTCCATATTCAATTGCCAAACAATATGCTTTTTATATGATAAAAAATTATAGAGAATCTTATAATATGTTTTGTTGTTCAGGAATATTATTTAATCATGAATCACCAAGACGTGGTTTTAATTTTGTAACTCGTAAAATTACACTTGAATTAGGTAAAATAATGAGAGAAGAAAAAGAATATATGGAATTAGGAAATTTAGATTCTAAACGAGACTGGGGTCATTCAAAAGATTATGTCGAGGCAATGTGGTTAATGCTTCAAAAAGATACTCCAAAAGATTATGTAATTGGAACTGGGAAACAATATTCTATTCGAGATTTTGTAGAGAAATCATTTAAAGTAGTAAATAAAGAGATAGTATGGGAAGGAACTGGATTAGAAGAAGTTGGTAAATTCAAAGATACAAATCAAGTTGTAGTACGAGTAAATCCAAAATATTATCGTCCATGTGAAGTAGATACTTTATTATCTGACCCAAAGAAAGCAATGATTGAATTAAAATGGAAACCCGAAATTTCATTTGAACAATTAGTTGAAGATATGGTAAAAAATGATTTATAATTTAAAAGTTTAATATTTAATAAAATTATTAAATATTAAATATATTAATTTGCAAAATAATAATCAAACACTTTATCTTTATAATTTAATAGGAAATTTCGACTTAAATATTTTTTAGAAAGAAGAATATTCCAATGAATTTTATGATAAAATTTTGAAATAAATTCTTCTGATAAAATATTTAAATCAGATACACTTCTCCAACAAACACTATCTTTAAAATATTGAATTATTTCTTCATTTATTGGATTATATCGAGAATATTCATTAATATCAATCAAATCTTTATATTTTAAAAGAGTAGCTGGTGATAAATGTAAATTTTTTCTACGGATTAATGTCATCCATACTTCTTTATCTTGACCATCACATAATAAAATTGCTTCTTCTTCTGTAAAATTAAAATTTTTTATGAATAATAAGATATTTCTTTTAGTAAAAATATTTGAATGAACTTTTCTAAATAATTTCAATGTTTTTGTTTTAACTTCTGTATTATATTTAATTAAGAAAAAAATAAAAGATAATCTTTTATGTATTGGAATTTCTTCTAATACGTTTTCAACAAAAAAAAGTAAATATTCATTTTTAAATTTTATACAAGGTGATTCTTTGTCATAACCTAAAAATTTACAAAATAATTTTTTTTCATTCTGAAATACAGAATTATTATTAAATGTATTAATATCATTTATATCACAAAGATGTAATATAGTTTTTGTATGAAAAAAGGAATTATGTTTAATATTAAATCTCCATGTATCAATCCATTCTAAATCTTGACAATAACCATCAATTATTTTAACTATACCATTTTCAGATAATTCATCTAAAAGTAATTCATCTAATTTTGTCATGGAATTATCATTATCATCTTTCCATAATTTTAATTGAGAATCAATTGCGCACCTAATTTGGTCAAGAGTTATTATAGAATTATCTACAATTGCATTACTATTACCATCTAGTTCTAGACCAAAAGATGTTAGATTATTATTATTTAGTTTAGATTTTATAAAATTAATATTTTCCATATGTTCTTCAGAAAAAATATCCTTTAATGAACAAGTAGTACAATTATTAATATAATTTACTAAATTATTTGTTTCGGAAGAAGTAAAATAATTTAGTAATCCATTACCACCTTCATCTTCTCTATCAAGGTCATATAATAAACCTCTACCACTAAAAACTGTATCCCACATTATTTTAATTTTTTATAATGAAAAATAAAGAAATCAATTTTAAAAAAAATAAAAAATAAGTCCAATACATTATTTTATTTTTTAATTAATATAAATTATCTATAAATTTTTTGTAGTATTTCTTCTAATATATCTGGACTATAATTTCTTTCAGTAAAATATTCATATTCCATTTCTCTATATACATTTTCTCCAACTTCATCTGGTTCTTGATATAAATATCCAAAATAATCTTCTATATCTTCATATAAACATTCAATTGTAAAATCTTCAATATATTTATTCAATTCACAAAAACACATAATAAATTGTTCAATTGTAAGTTCTATATCATAAGAATATTGATTAAAAAATTTATAATATGATAAGACATAATTAAATATTAAATTTTTTTCTTTTGAAAAAAAATCTTTATCAAAATTTTTAATTTTTTTTAAATCATATTTATTAATATAATTAATTACAATTTCACTAAGATTATATTCATATGGTTTTTCATTAATTATAAATTCATTAAATTTATATTTTTTGGTTGCATCTTCAATACCATGATATTCATCTAAAATTAATTTAAATAAATCAGTTGGTATTTGAGTTAAATGTTTTAACATCTTTATTTAAATAAAGTGTTATTCTAATTATTAGTTAATAGACTAAATATTAATCAATTTTAATTTTGTATAATAATAAGTCCAAAATAATAAATATTTTTTAATTATACTCGTTTTTCCATAGCATATTCATTTGCACTTTCATCAAAGTATTTTAATTCATAATTCATTTTTTCATAAAAATCTTTTGCTTCTTCAATTGCAGTAAGTTGGATTAAATAAGTATCTTCTTTTACTTCCTTCTCCATTTTTGTTAATAAAATTTGACCAAGTGGTAATCCCAATTTTGGTAATGTTGCAATTAATGATAAATATAATACATCATAATTATGTTTAAAAAATACAAATCCAACAATATTATTATTTATATATGCAATAAATCCTTCAATTTCATCACATTCTAAAATATCTTCAATTGTATCAATTGAAACTAATCCTCTGCATATTTTAGTTGCAAGTTTATTTTCCAATAATTCTTTTTTAATATCTGTATTTTTATTTGTATAATTAACAAATTTAATTTTATCTAAAAACATATTATATTTGTCCATTTTTAAGATTATGTTTATAAATTATAAAGTTATAAACATTATAAATATCAATTTTAAATTTTCTATTTCTATGAAAATGATATTTCATCAAATACTAAATCAATAATATCTGTATTAATATCTTTTGTTATTTTACAATCTTCAAACATTGAATTAACAAAGTCATCAATCTCTCTAATATCTGTACTATTTAAAGAATATATTTTATTATCATCCAGTTGTTTTTCTTTTATTTTTTTATTATTCTTTTTAATTGGTTGAGTTTTAAAAAAACAACTAAATAATGATTTAAAGAGTTTCATTATATATTCAATAAATTTATTTTTAATTATTTAATACTTTTTAAGTTTAAGTATTCCAACATTCATAACATAAAAAAGAATCACAACAATCACATATTTTAATAAGAGGATTACAATTTTTATTACATTGTGAAACTTGACAATTATAACATCTAATATAAGGTTGGCATAGACAAGTAAAATCATTACATTTTATACATGAAATTATATTATCACATTTACATAAATATAATTCACATTCAAAACAATAAAATTGTTTATGATTACATATTTTGCATATAGGGTCATAAAATTTTAATACTTCATTTACTAAATCAATTGGTAAAAAGTTTAATAAAATATCCATTATATTATATATTTGATAATAAATAATGATTATTTATTATCTTAATTATACTTTAAATTTAGTTTGGACACCCATACCCATCATTTCATAAAATAATAATTTGGATGAATATGGTAAAGATATTTTTGAGAAATCAGATTTATTTCCACAACTATTGCAATTCATCAATCCTTCTTCTTCATTTACATGTGCAATTATATTACAATTATCACAAAGATGAACTTGGAAATCATCAGCACATTTAATATATTTATCTTGAATATAATAAGCCATACCATGTGCATGTAAACAATCAAGTTCCATATTTCCTAATCTTAAACCACCACCTCGACTTCTTCCTTCTGTTGCTTGTCTTGTTAAATTATTTGTTGGACCGAATGCTCTTGCGTGCATTTTATCAGAAACCATATGTTTTAACCGTTGATAATATGTTGGTGCAATATATATTTTTGTTTCAATTTGGTCTCCAGTTTCTCCATTATATAATGTTTCACGACCAGAACCATGAAAACCTAAATCTTCTAATAATTTATCTAAATTATTACTATCAATTTCTTGGAATGGAGTTCCATCAACATATTCACCTTTTACTGCACCAACTTTTCCTAAAACACCTTCTAAGAATTGTCCAACTGTCATACGAGAAGGCATGCAGTGTGGATTAATAATAATATCTGGAACAATACCATCTTCAGTAAATGGCATATCTTGTTCATCTAAAATAATACCAATTGTGCCTTTTTGGCCGAAGCGAGAACTAAATTTATCGGCGATTTCTGGAACTTTCATTGTTCTAATTCTAATTTTTGCTAAACGATGTTCATCCGCATTTTCTGTCATTAATACTTTATCAACAATACCTGCTTCATTTTGTTTTAATTGAATAGAAGTATCTTTATATTTTAGATTTTTCTTTGATTCATATGTTTTACCCATAATTGGTGTCATCTTACCAATAATAATATCATTTTCTTTAACTTTAGAACCAACTTTAACTAGACCAGTTGTGGGGTCTAAATTATCATATGAACCCATACGAATACCAATACATTTATCTTTTTCTGGAACACAGAATAATTCTTTTGCTAATGCAGACATATCTTTCTTTTCTTCTGCTCGATATGTTTTATATGATGTTACATGGAACATACCTCTTTCAATTGCACCACGATTAACAATAATACTATCTTCAATATTATGGGCACCATATGTTGCAATTGCAACAATTAAATTATCACCTGCTGGTAAATCATTCATACCAATAATATCACTTGCTCTTGTATATACAATTGGTTTTTGAGGATAATGTAGAATATGATTAACTGTATCCATTCGATTAAGAGTATCTTGTGATGGAAATCCAATTGCTTGTTTTCCTTGGGCACATTGATATAAAACACGAGGAGCTTGATTATGTTCTGGAAATGGAATTAATGATGCACAAATACCGAAAATTAAACTGGGATGAATTTCACAATGTGAAAAATCAACATTTTTTCTATCAGTTAATACTTTTTGATTTTGTGCAATCATAACTGTTTCAGATTCATTAATATCTAAATATTCAATAATACCTTGATTTAATAAATCTAATACTCTAAAATTTTTACTTCTAATTTTTTCTAATATCTTTTTATTAATATTAACTTTATTTGCTTTTACAACGAATAATGGTCTAATCATTCTACCCTCATCCGTATAAATATTAATTTCATTTTCATCTGGTTTAAAACAAATAGAAGTCATATAATTTAATTTACCTAATCTTCTTTTTTTCTTTAAAATTTTAATTAATTTATTTGGTTCTTGTGTAATACCAAATATTTTACCATTTATAAAGATATGTGTATAATCAATAGACATTTTATTTTGTTCTATATCTTCTAATAAAATAACATTCATATCTTTAATCATTTCTTTAACAATTTCTGGATTTGAATAAGTAGTAATTAATGTTCCCAATGCTAAATTTTTAACTAAACCAACTTGATGACCTTCTGGAGATTCTGCAACACAACAATAACCATATTGTGAATTATGTAATTTACGCGGGTCAACTAATTTCCCAGTCTTACCAATTGGTGCATTAATTCTTCTTAAATGAGAAATAGTTGATGAGAATGTTAATCGTTTTAACATTTGTGCAACACCACATTTTTTATTATCAGAACCAACTTTTGCATTCCAATTACCAGTTGCCAAAGAACCATTTAATCCATTTTCAATAAATGTCTTTTTTACAATTTTACCTTTAAGTAATTCTAAATTTTCAACTACTTGTTCTTTAAGAATAGTTGATTTAAAAGAGGTTAATGTATCTTTATATAATTTTCTAAATAATTGTCCCATTAAAATTCCAGCAGTTTCAATTCTTTTATTTGCAAAATTATCACGGTCAGTTACTTGTTCTCTTCCTAAAATTACATTCATTAATTTTCTTGTTAAATATCCAAGATAGATTAATTTTTCTTTATTTGTTTTTAAATTTGGTAATACTTTGGTTCTTGTTAAAAATTCAACAGATAATGTTTTATTATTAAACTTTCGTTTAATTAATGTTTCTGCATCAATATTATTAGACATAACAGATGTTAATTCTGCAAATGATGGTTTTAATAATTCAATATATTCAGTATCATTACTATTTCCAACAATATATTCCATAATTTCTTTATCAGTTTTAGCTCCATAAAATTTAAATAATACAAATAAAGGTAATTCATCTTTTAAATTACTAAATGTAACTTTTAATGTTCGTTTTCCTCGAATTCCATCTTTAGATAAAAATAATAATCTAATCACACTTGCCATTTTTGTAATATTAGTATTTGAACGAACTTCAATTGAATGAGACCATTTTTTATCTTTAATTTTAAAAATAAGTGGTTTATTATCAGCCATTCTTTCTTGTGAAATAATAACTTTATCATTGCCTTTGATAATAAAATAACCACCTTTATCAAAATCACAATCGGTTGATTTATCATATAATCCATTATTAATAGAACAATATTTTGAACCTTTCATTAAAGGAATATGACCAATAACTTCATTTTTAAATATAGTTGATTTAATATCAACTAATTGATTATTTTTTAAAACCTTGACATTCATATTAATATCAATATACATTGGTAAAGAATATGTTAAATTTTTATCATGTGCAATTTTTGGATACATAATATTCATTTTTCCATTATTATCTTTATATAATGGATTTCCATATGATATATTTTCAAAATTAACTTCAAAAACTTGAGAATTATTTTCATCAATTTTTTTTTCAAATTTTAATGGGTTATGTTCTTTAACAATATCAAATACATACTTATCTAAAAACATATCATAAGAACTGATTTGATGATTAATTAATTCAGTTCCTTTATTTTTCTTTAATAAATTCTCAATTACTTTCCAAGTATCTTCGTAGGATAAACAAGACATAATGAGATTAATATAATTTAATTATACATATAAAATCAATTTTATTTTTTTTATCCGGTTTTTGTTTTTTATTTTATAATTATATAAGTTTAATAATATGAATATTTTTCATAAGTCAATTGAAGTTAGAGATAGAATATTTATTCGTGGTAGAGATAATTTTATTAACGTAGAAGATGGCGTTTTTAAGTTTTATATTAATAGTGGATTAACAAACGTATTATCTTTTGGTGAAACAGGAATTACTACTTCTGGAACAATTAATTTAAATGAGATTTCAACAAATAATATTACATCCGTAATAATTACATCTACTTCAGGTATTTTTGATGATTTATTATTTTCAACTTTAACCGGAACAACTGGAAATTTTAATGATTTAAACGTACAAAGTTTAAATGTTACAGGAGATTCATTGTTTTATAATGATGTATCAATTATAGGCGATTTAAATGTGCTTGGTTCAATAACATCATTAGTATCAACTGAACTTTCAGTCGGTGATACATTATTACACTTAGGTGTAAGTAATACATTAAGTGATTTAAATGATTTAGGTTTATATGGTGAATATTATAATGGTGCTACAAATATATATACTGGTTTAATAAGAGATGCAAGTAATCCTACAAAAGATTGGTTTTTATTTGATAATATCACTAATGAACCAGACCCAAACCTTCAAAATGTAGAAGTTGGACAATTTACAAATTTAAGATTGGCAAAATTAATTGCGGTAGATGATATTTCTTCAGGTACTTTTATTTCAGCTCCAGAAATTGGAACAACTATACTTGGTGTATCTAATAGTTTAACTGCACCAAATGGTGATATTATAACATTAAATTCATCATTAATTGAAAGTATTGAAATTGGAGTAAGTACAATCGGTGTTTCTGGTAATTTAGATGTAGATGGTAATACAACACTTGGTTATACAAATATAACAACATTAGAAACAACTGAAATTGGAACAACAACTCTTGGTGTATCTGGCGATGCATCTATAACAGGAACATTAGATGTTACTGGTGATATTGGATTTTTTACAATGAATGGAACAAATATTTCATTACTTGGTGATATGAATGTAGGAGATGAATTATCAACAAACACTTTATCAGTTTCATCCACATCTGTATTTAATGATGATGTTGTTATTTATGGAGATTTAACTATTCTCAATGGTTTAGATTTTTCTACAGTCTTTACAAATGAAGTTGTTACTCAAAATCTTGATGTCACCGGTCTTGCAATTTTTACAAATGATGTTATAATGGATACCAATACTTTATATATTGATAGTAGTAATCATCTTGTTGGTATAGGAACAACCGAACCTTTATATAAATTAGATATAAGTGGAGATGTTGGTATAACTGGTTATATCGATTTTAATTTGGGAACTACAATAAATTCAGAATATAAAGAAGGACGTTTGTTTTATGATAGGAATGAACATGCACTCGCTATTTATAATGATGTATCAGATGTTACTCATCAAGTTGGTCAAGAAGGTTTAATTCGTGTTTATAATAATTCTGGTTCTACAATATCAAATGGAAGTGTGGTATATATATCCGGTTCAAATACAACTGAAAATAGAGCAATTATTGCTTTGGCAATCGCGAATTCAAGAACAACTTCCGCTGTACTTGGTGTTGTAACTCATGCAATCGAAAATAATTCATTTGGTTATGTTACATCTTGGGGTTTAGTTAATGATATTGATACAAGTGAATTTACAGAAGGAGATTTACTTTATTTAAGTGATGTAAATCTTGGACAATTTACAACATCATTGCCACAACAGAGTAATTATGAAGTTCAAATTGGTTATGTTATAGTGAGTGGAGTATCTGGAAGGATATATGTTCAATTAAATAGTTTATTGACAAATACAATCGGTGAGGCAGAAGAAATTACTGTAGATGTTATAAAAGGAACAAGTGGAACAATTTCAAGAGGACAGGTTGTATATATATCTGGTTATAATGATTTATTATCAGTAATAACGGTTGAATTGGCAGATTCATCAAATCCTTCTACCATGAATG
>Ga0255753_1001770_pt1 | contig 24934 bp, 19 predicted proteins | sample 041ome_10_FD_179953 | JGI IMG/M metagenome (GOLD analysis project Ga0255753, IMG submission 179953) | Coastal salt marsh microbial communities from the Groves Creek Marsh, Skidaway Island, Georgia - 041412US metaG (version 2) | ecosystem: Environmental > Aquatic > Marine > Intertidal zone > Salt... | reverse complement strand
TCAAAACCTGCAAAAATTCGCCCTACCTTCCATATACATACCTCCTTCTGGTTATCATGTTTTATTCGCCTCTGACAAAAATCGTCTACCCTCCTTTAAAGCATGGGAAACTACTATACAAGACGGAAGTTTGGTTCGTTACACTCTACCCAATGCCTTAACGTCTAGTCGATGGGTAGAAACTGATTTTAACGATGATAGCTGGACCCAAGGGGTATTCGGTTTGGGTTATGGCGATGACGATGATGCTACGGATGTACCCACAGGGACTCTGTCAATCTTTACCCGGAGTTCATTCACGATTTCGGATCCCTCTGCCATCATTGACATGATGCTCCATATCGATTATGATGACGCTTTTGTAGCCTATCTAAACGGCGTTGAAATCGCCCGCGAAAATATCACAGGGGATGCTCCTCTTGCCTACAATGCACCCGCGGACAATTATACAGAGCCCCGGCTCCCCTATGGCAATCCACTATGGTCAGCTTCGTTGACTGAACATCTTTCTTTACTTAAAGCCGGGGAAAACATTCTTGCTATTCAAGTTCACAATTTTAATAGCACCAGTTCTGATCTTAGTCTTCGCCCTTTTTTAAGCCTGGGTTATAGCCAAGCTCCTACCCCCTCTGTTGGCCCTGCCGATCTAGTTGAGTTACCAAGTGAGGATCTAGGATATATTCATACTAATTTCAAATTAAGCTCGTCAGGTGAAACCATTTATCTGACTACAGCAGAGGGTGAATTTGTCGATAGCTTAGCCTTCCCCCCATTGCTAGTTGATGAATCATTTGGCCGAACCTCCGATCAAAGCAACGAGGCCGATGGAGTTATTTTCAACATTCCCACGCCTAACTACCCTAACGTAACCCAAGGGTACACCAAGCGTCTCACCTTTCCAGAATTAAGTCACTATGGTGGATTTTATTCAGAAGCTATCGAACTCAAAGCCTATTTTGGGGTTAATCCAACCGCTATCTACTACACTCTTGATGGTTCCACCCCTACCCAGAGTGATCAAAGATTACCATCCAACGGAATTACCATAAACGAAACAACCGTTGTTCGTTTGAGGGCCATAGAGCCGAACGCTTTGCCCAGCCCAATACATACCGAAACCTTTTTTATTGATGAACAACACAACTTACCCATTGTGTCTGTTTCAACCGACCCCAAATATTTATGGAGTGATACCGAAGGAATTTATGTAGTAGGAACCAATGGTACAGGTGGAAATGGTCACGATAATGCGAATTGGAATCAAGACTGGGAAATTCCTATTGGCTTTGAGCTTTATGATCAAAATAAAGTGAAGCAAATCGAAACTGGTGCTGGTGCAAAAATAATGGGAGGTTGGAGTCGCTTAAACCCCATGAAGTCCTTGGCCATTTTTTTCCGCTCTGAATACGGTCTTGGAGAAATTGAGTATAAATTATTCGAAAATAAAAACATTACCCGTTTCGAGTCTATTGTTCTACGAAATGCTGGCAATGACTTTACATCTCAAGGAAACGCTATGATGCGAGATGGACTCATGCAAACCCTCGTCCATAATACTGAAATTGATGGCCTGGGCTTTCAGCCAGCAGTAGTTTACCTAAATGGGGAATATTGGGGAATACACAATATCCGCGAAAAAATTAATGAACATTATGTCGAGAGTAATAGCGGCATTGACTCCGATAACATTGACCTACTCTACAATGGCTCAGGACTCAATTACTTTGCAGCCTCGCATGGTACGGCCGAACAGTACGACGCACTTATCGAATATGTTCAACGGAGTAACCTGCTTTTTCCTAGCCTTTTTAATAAGGTAGAAGAGATGATGGATATGGATAATTATATCGATTATGTGGTCGCTCAAATCTATTATGCCAACACTGATTGGCCAGGTAACAATACTAAATTATGGCGTGAACGAAGCCAAACAGGTAAATGGCGCTGGATACTCTACGATACTGATTTTGGATTTAACTTATCCTATGGAGGGCAATCATGGCATAATACCCTTGATTTTGCCTTAGAGCCCAACGGTCCCGGCTGGCCCAATCCACCCTGGTCCACCTTATTACTTCGTGAACTATTTGACAGTGCCGAATTCAGAACACGTTTTGTCAATAGAACGGCCGATTTTATCAATACCTCTTTCAAACCTGATTATGTGCATGGGGTAATCGACTCTCTAGCAGGTCTAATATATACCGAAATGCCTCGTCATATGGCCAATGTAACCCGAAGCGGAGCTTGGGGTGGTTCTATGAATGAATGGTACAACCAATTGACCAGCCTAAAAAACTTTGGGACAGATAGACCTGCCTACATAGAGCAATATTACACCCAAGAACGTAGTCAAGGGGGGCATTTAGGGGTTGGTCCTCTGACGAGCACCAGCGTTCAAATTAACGATCCACAAAGAGGTCAAATTCAGTTAAATCGTCTGTCTATAGAGCAAGCTCAATGGACTGGCGAATATTTTGGTGGAGTGGATATTCCAGTTCGAGCAATCCCACGCAATGGCTTCGAATTTTCTGGCTGGACGGGTGATATCGTTTCCTCTGAATCGGCTATTACCATTCAAGCCGGAATGAATATAACCGCTCACTTTAGTCCATCAACCGATACTCTAGGCTTGGTCATTAGCGAAATCATGTACAATGCCAACAATTCACAAGATTCGGAAGATTGGATTGAATTATATAATGGGAAGAGTAACACATTGGACTTAAGTGACTGGATTGTAAAAGACGCCGATAATAGCCATGAATTTCGTTTCGCGCCCGGAACTACTTTAGAATCCAATGAATATGCCGTACTTGTCCGCGATAGTAGTTTATTCCATACCATCTACACCCATCCCGTGAGAATTTTAGGCCAACTGGATTACGGTTTAGGTGGTGGCAGCGATCAAGTCCGTATTTTTGACGCATTTGGCTCACTCATTGACTCTGTTGAATACGATGATGCTGCCCCTTGGCCATCAGCAGCTGATGGTGAAGGATACAGTCTGGAACTCATCGACCTAAGCTCAGATAATTCCCTTCCTCAGTCTTGGAGAGCCTCCAATAATCTATTAGGCAGTCCTGGCCTACTCAATGGATTAGCTACTTCAAGCGAAGCTAATTCCCCTGATAAACCCATACAATTCAAGCTTAATCAAAACTATCCAAATCCCTTTAACCCTAGCACTTGGATTAGTTTTAGCCTACCAGAGGCTACCACTGCCCGTATCGAAATCTACTCCAGTTTGGGGCAAAAAATAATGGATCTCACCGAAGGTCATTATTCAGCTGGATATCATCATATTCAATGGGATGCGGACCATTTTGCTAGCGGTGTCTATTTTTATCGACTGGTTACATCCGAATTTAGCGATACCAAAAAAATGCTATTAGTTAAATAAGCTCTGTTCTACGACATGCCTATTTCACACACTTTTATATATAAACAAACATCTTTCATTCTCTTTGGGTCCCTATGGATACTACTCGGCCTACTTCTAGTTTTAGGCTGTACCTCAAAGGTGGAGAGGAGCGGTCACTACATTCAACAGGACACCTTATATATAGACCGTGCTAGCTATTCCAATGCACTAGAAGGCTTTTGGTTAGGTACTTCGATTGGGAATTGGACCGGATTGGTTACTGAAATGGATAAAATTGGGAATATAGGAGAGATAAGAACCGGAGCCTTTTATACTCGGGAAGATTGGGGTATGCCCGATGAACCCAATATTTGGGACGAGGGTCAACCTAGTCAGTTATCGGAAACCATCGATTTTGTACTCCGATCACCTGGACAACACTGGGGAGCCGATGACGATACCGACATCGAGTACATGTATCAATATCTAATGCTTAAGCATAACACCGCTAGGTTAACACCACAGCAAATACAAAATGGCTGGCTTAGCCATATCGCAACTGAAGAAGAAAATTATCTGTGGGTATCGAATCAACGTGCGTTAGATTTAATGGCGCAAGGCTACGTACCGCCCCAGACTGGCAATCCTGATCTCAATGAGCATACCGAAATGATAGATGCACAGCTTACTACCGAACTTTTTGGATTGTTTGCCCCTGGCCGGCCGGACATTGCCCGCAAGATTGCACGTCTTCCTATACGGACAGTTGCCCATGAGGAAACCGAAGAGATCGCCCTTTTTTACGTGAACATGTTTGCCCTAGCTGCACTACCCTCAAATAAAGAGATCCGAAATAAGTTGGAATTCATGGCTTCTGTTGCTCGTGATTCACTAAGCGACGAACAGTACCCCGCAAAAATGTATGACTATGTTTTGGGGCTGTATAAAAGTGGGATTAGCTGGGAAGCCGCTCGTGATTCGGTGTATGAAGCCTATCAAATTCAGCAGCGACATGGGTATAACTTGAGCTCGCAGAATCTCTACTGTAATGGTTGTTTTGCGGGCGGCATAAATTTTGCCGCCAGTCTTATCAGCCTTTTTTATGGAGAGGGAGATCTTTTAGAGACGATTCGAATTGGTAGTTTGGCTGGATGGGACTCAGACAATCCTACCGCTACCTGGGCCGGTTTATTGGGATTTATGATGGGTGCGGACGCCGTTGAAGCTGCTTTTGGTCAACCATTATCGCGTAGTTTTCACATCCATCGCACCCGGCAAGGCTTCCCCAACGACGGGTACGACACCTTCCCAAATATGGCTAAAAACGGCCTAAAAGTCATTGATATGGTCGTTTCTGACGAATTAAACGGACGGGTTGATGCGTCTGGAAATAGGTGGGCTATACCTCTCCCAGCATCTACATCAACCCGGAATGAATCCTACACCCGGTCCACCACAAGATGATAGGTTGGATCTTCCAACACATTTACATCGATGATTTTATCCGCATTTTTTAAAAGGGTTCTGCAATCTGGACTCAAATGCTTAAGGTGCACCGTTTTGCCTACCTTCAAATAGCGTTCTGTAATTTTGTTTAAGGCTTCGATGGCCGACATATCCACCACTCTACTTTCCTTAAAGTCGATAATTACTTCGTCAGGGTCGTTAAGTACATCAAATTTTTCGTTAAAAACCGTGACCGACCCAAAGAACAGTGGACCGTAAATTTCATAGTGTTTTGCCCCATTTTCGTCTATATGCTTACGGGCTCGAATTCTTTTTGCATTGTCCCAGGCAAACACCAAAGCTGCAATAATGACCCCAACAAGCACGGCAACCGCTAAGTTATGCAAGACTGCCGTTATCAAGGTAACCACCACCATAACAAATAAATCGGAAGTTGGCATTCTGTTGAATGTGCGAAGACTGGCCCACTCAAAGGTTCCAACCGATACCATAATCATAAGACCTGTTAGTGCAGCCATGGGCATTTGCTCAATTAAGCCCGCTCCAAACATAATAAAAACGAGCAACATGACCGAGGCTACAATTCCTGAAAGTCGAGCTCTAGCACCAGCTGATATATTAATTAGGCTTTGCCCAATCATCGCGCACCCACCCATTCCAGAAAACAAACCTGAAAGTATATTCGCAATCCCTTGCGCTGCGGCTTCTTTGTTACCTCGCCCTCTGGTTTCAGTTATTTCATCGATTATATTTAAGGTTAGCAAACTTTCGATAAGTCCTACACCTGCCATGATCGCGGCATAGGGGAAGATGATTACCAAGGTTTCTATACTAAAAGGAACACTAGGAATATGAAAGGGAGGGAAACCACCTGCGATTGAAGCAATATCTCCTACTGTTCTGGTTTCTATACCAAAGGCAGCAACAATGCCGAATACACTAAGAATGGCCATCAGTGAAGCAGGTACAGCCTTGGTGATTTTAGGCAGTCCCCAGATAATAACCATCGTCAGTAGAACAAAGCCAAGAAAAATGAACATTTCAGACCCAGTTAACCAAGCGCCTGTCGGGTCTTTGAACTGCGCTAATTGCGACATAAAAATGATAACCGCTAATCCATTCACGAATCCAAAAATTACCGGATGAGGCACTAGTCGCATAAGTTTCCCGAGCTTTAAAGCTCCTGTTATTACCTGAAGTACCCCTGCTAATATCACAGCTGCAAACACATACTCGACACCATATTGTTGGGCCAACGCCACCAAAACTACGGCAACCGCACCGGTGGCTCCGGAAATCATACCTGGACGACCACCTAAAATAGATGTCACTAAACCCATCATAAATGCCGCATACAATCCGGTTAAAGGAGATAAGCCCGCAATGAGCGCAAAAGCTACAGCCTCTGGTATTAAGGCCATGGCTACCGTTAAACCCGAGAGAATTTCTGTTTTATAGTTAATGTCACTACTTCCCTCGAAGAGGTTTAAAATCTTTTGCATGCTAAATAATTGATTTGTCTTACAGCCTTATAAGTTACGGTTTATATATGGCAGTAAGTATTTTCGAATTATTCTGAAATTCTCTTCAACAAGCTAGTTTGTAAGCGGTTTTCTTTTGCTTATGAGAGGTATTATTGGCAAATACTAAATAGAAAAGATACTTGAGGGATAAAAAATTTCACCTCAAGTCACTCTCTTGTGCGAATCAGTGGTTAGTAATTCCTAATTCTAATTTTTAGAAGTAGGTCTGAACCAAAACAATATTTGATGACGTATTTTGTGCGGTAGTTAGTATTTTGCTAAGAAAATGTTCCGAATTCTATTCATACTATTACTTGGAGTTGGAAATCTTTGGGCTCAAAGCTCTACTATTGATGAGTTAAAGAACTTCTGGCTTGAGGCTGAGCGGCAAGTTACGGAAGGTGACTTCGAAGCCTATTCTAGGTCCTTTCATCCCGAAGCAATCTTGGTTAATGGAATGAACAAATCCAGTGTACCCATACAACGTGCTCTTGATGGGTGGGAAGCGGGGTTTCTAGATACCAAATCGGGACAGATGTCCGCCTCTGTTGGCTTTCGCTTTTCAGAGTATGCATTGGGGGATTCGACCGCCCATTTTACGGGTATTTTTCGGTATGAATGGCAAAATACCGGTCAAGAATCTCAGGTGGTATATATACATTTAGAGGCTTTACTCACACGCTCGAATGGTCAGTGGCAAATGCTGATGGAGTATCAAAAAGCACTGGCGACGATTGAAGAATGGGAGATGTTAGCGCCTTTTCAAGAAACGCTTATTGACCGACGCTAACTAATCGAAAGGCTCGTAAATCTGGGGCCCCCTCCTGTATATGAAATCGAATTTTTTGCTCCCCTGCAGGTAGTTCAATACCTTGTACGGTAGTGCTCGACCACTCTGTCGGTGTAATATCAGGATCTGTGTTTATAGCAATTTCATCGAGTTGTATTTCATCAACAATTTCCAATTTAATTATACTAGCGATTCCTTTGGTCTCAAGTTCTAATGCATACTCAGAAGCCTTCGGCACTTGAATGGTAAACTGTAGCCATTCACCGGGTTCCGTCCAACTCACATAATACCGATCGGGCACACCCCCTATATCTACTCCATCGTTTCGATACTGCCGCCCTTCGTTCCATACCTTCCACTGCCCTTGCTCATCATGAATATTTTGAGACAATCGATCCTTATAGGCATAGCCATCTCGACCCAAGTCGTAATGAACAAAGGATATCCATTCATTAACCTGGTGAAATCCGAAGGCTTTGGTTGCTGTGGTGTCTTGGTTATGAATAAGTGCATGAATAACATCTGGAGCAACGGTTGTATTTTCGTGACGGTGTGCCTTGGAGTATTCCATTACCGCCTGAAAGGTCTGCTCGGCCGATAGTGATTCTCCATTCTCCCATGCTCTTAAGAGTTGGTAATAGGACTCTGGAGTAGTCACTTTAAAGATATTATTGGTGCGGCTTTTCTTCACCGGCCACCAAGACCAACCTATATTATTGGATTCGAACAAGTGAATGGCATCTGCAAACCATTGATTAGAGTTTTCACCCGACTCACTCATCCATAATGGGCGGTTATACTGCTCGCGCATATCCACGGCCCATTGGATAGATTCCTGATCATTTTGGTTCCAGTATTTATGAAAGGTGATTACGGTATTATCATCATACGTACTTAGTGGATGATTTTCGAAACTACTATAGTTATTACCCCAACAGTTCCCCGATAGGTAGATAATGTTGTTAGGGTCTATCTGCCTGATAGACTTGGTTAAGCGTAAATGCAAATCCCAAAGTTCATCATTGTTCTCAGTTCCGCATCCATTGTCATTCCCCGAATCTCCCAGCTTCCAATTAGGTTCATTGATGAGATCATATCCCCCAAACCAAGGGTTATCTTTATACCGCTGAGCTAATTTCAACCAAAGAGCTTCCAGTTTATCTTTATTGGCCTCATCTTCAAACAAACTAGGAAGATTTTCATCATAGTCATTGATGTTTGAATTCTTCCCCTGACCACCAGGGGCACCGTGCATATCAAACATTACATACATTTGATTGGAAGCAGCCCACTCCATGAGTTCATCCAATTTCTCAAAACCTGCATTTACCCAAGTATGCTGCCCAGAGACAGGCTCATCTTGAATCGGTAGAGTGAACCATTTATAGTGCAAAGCAGGGCGAATCGCATTAAAACCCCAAGCCTTCATACTATCTAGATCGGCTTTAGTCATATGATTATCCAACCAGTCATGATAAAATTCAGTCGTACGCTCCTCTCCTATCTCCTGCTCTAATTTCGTTCGAAACTCGGTATGGGTACCAATACCGGCGTCCGTAGATTGCATCATGTAGCCTTCTTGAATCATCCAATTCCCGGTTCCTATACTTTTAATAAGAAATGGACCCTGGTTGTTCACAATCTCTTTACCCTCTACGCGTAACCGGCCCATTTCATTATTCTTTACACTACTACATGCCTGGTTCAGTATGCCGATCAACATATAGCTAAAAATCATGTACTTCATGACTTCATTGAGGTAACTCATACTATTTTTCTCCCTTCAGGTATATGCACATCTTGCTGGTTCTTTGGTATATACGCAACATGTTCAAATTCCCCTATAAAATCAAATATGTAATTGACTCTCTTATTATTGATGATTAGAGCTATCCTTCAACCATCCTTTCTTCTTTAACCACTTTTATAATAAGTGGTCCAAATATGCCTCCACCTACTCCACCTACTCCACCTACTCCACCTACTCCACCTACTCCACCTACTCCACCTAAAATAATGGTTATCCAAAAATTATAATCTATATCGATAATTACACCTTTAAGAAATAAGAAGCATTGTTTGCACCCTGAAAATAAAAAAAGCTTACAACACAATGTGCTGCAAGCTTTCATAATTTGGAATGTGGGCGATGAGGGACTCGAACCCCCGACCCCCTCGGTGTAAACGAGGTGCTCTGAACCAACTGAGCTAATCGCCCGAATCATATCAGGGCATCAAATATAAGACCTTTCACACTACGGACAAAGATTTTTTTCACCAAGATGAAAATATACCCTGCATTCTCTCACTCCTAATTTGTACCGCGTTTCAGGCTTCCCTATCTTTGTACAATATTAACCATTAGTATTTTAGTTTATGATTAGTTCCACATTCTTTTTGATGGCAGGTAACCCTCAAGACCCCAACGCAGGTATTATAAATCTGGTCTTTCTTGGCGCCATATTTTTAGTGTTTTATTTCTTCATCATTCGCCCACAAAGCAAAGCCCAAAAAGAAATAAAAGAAAAAGTAGAAAACATGAAAAAAGGAGACAAAATCGTCACCTCTTCCGGAATTATTGGAGTGCTACACACCATTGATGATGACAGTGTATTAGTAGAAGTAGGCAGCAATGTTAAAATACGTTTTCTTAAATCCGCTATTAGCGATGTGAATCCAAATAAATCAAAGTAAGCAGACGTTTTTATCGAACTAATTCACTAATAGGTTCGTTTTGTTCTAAAATAACAGACTTTTACGAGTAGAGCGCTCATAAACCATGCAAGAAATCCACTTTAACACCATACCCGAAGCTATACGTGACATACGGGAAGGTAAAATGATCATCGTTGTAGATGATGAGGATCGTGAGAATGAGGGAGATTTTTTGATGGCAGGTGAGATGGTCACCACCGAAGCTATTAACTTTATGGTCACCCATGGCCGCGGGCTCGTATGTGCTCCTGTTAACAAAGAAGTAGCAAAACGCTTTAAACTTAACCACATGGTGGTTGATGGCGCAGACCCAGACGAAGCTAATTTTACTATATCAATTGATCATAAACGATTAACCACAACCGGTATTTCTGCGGCAGATAGAGCCAATACGATTCGAGAACTCACCAACCCTGACTCTAAACCCACCGACTTTCGCAGACCAGGCCATATTTTTCCACTTCTTGGGGTGGAAGGTGGGGTCTTAAGAAGAGCAGGACATACCGAAGCCGCTCTTGATCTAGCCAAGCTTGCTGGGCTTCAACCCGTCGGGATTATTTGCGAAATTATGCGAGAGGACGGGGAAATGGCACGAGTTCCTGAACTAGCTAAAATGGCAAAAGATTTCGGGATGACCTTCATAACCATAAAGGATTTAATTGCTTACCGCAATGAAACTGAGAGTTTGGTTCGTAGGGTAATGCAAATGGAAATGCCTACGGTATACGGTGATTTCACCCTTCATGCCTTTGAAGAGTACATGACAGGAGATATTCACTTAGCCCTAACCAAAGGCACATGGAATGTTGGGGAGCCTATTCTAACCCGGGTCCACTCATCAGATTTAATTGGCGACATTTTTGGCAGCCGTAGTAAACAATCCGGCGATGTACTTCATAGTGCTATGGCCCAAGTTGAAGAGGAGGGTCAGGGAGTTGTGCTCTACATGAACCGTAATCAACGCGGATCTATTTTAATGAGCCAACTACAAACCCTTAAAGCCATGCAAGAGGGACCCCTACAGGATTCAGAATTAGAGATAGATAATAATCCGAAAAAGAGCGATGCCCGAGATTACGGAATCGGGGCGCAAATTTTACAAGCCCTGGATGTAACTAAACTCCGTTTGTTAACAAATAATCCAGTAAAGCGCATTGGTATTAGAAGTTTTGGACTAGAAATTGTAGAGCAAGTACCCATTCATTCTGAAAAAGCCTTATCTCAGAACTAGAGGATTGTTCTAGCTCACTTTCCTGTAAAAACCATACCCAACAGATTGGACTTGTTAGACAAGTTTTTAGTTTACTCCTTAACAGTGCTTTCTTTTTCTGTGAGGTCTAGCGGCTCAGCCTTCGGTTCTTCGGGTAATAAATATTTACCAAAAATGAGCAAGGTGATGATAGAGACCGATATCGCAATATCCGCCACATTGAAAATGTATGGAAATACGATCCAGTCATTAATTCGAAGACTAAAATAAATAAAGTCTACTACATGTCCATCTAGAAGACCACCATAGCCTTCAATGTATCCCATAATCAAGCGATCGGTGATATTACCCAAAGCCCCACCTAGTACCAATCCCATAAAAAATAAATACCCTAAACCTGCATATTTCAACGTCCAAAGTAGATAGGCAAATATGCCAATCGTGGCCGCAATTGAAATCATACTGATAATGTGGGTTGGTAGGATATCAATACCCATGGCCATACCTGAATTTTGCGTATAGTAAAACTCCAACCACCCTTCAACAATTTCCCATCGGTGTAATTCTGGTGAGGTGCGTACCAGCCATTTTGTATACTGATCTAGGGCTATTACTACGGCAGCAGGCAATAGAAGCGTAAGTAATTTTATGTTCGTGGATTTTGACAAATCGTGTAACTGGCGGTTTTACTGGCAAACCCAGTAGGGCTAAATAAAGTTATTTCGGATTATTTAATTAACGTCGTTTCAACTTTGCATCAATGCTTAACTGTGTGTGAGGTACCGCTTCTAAACGACCTTTAGCTATTTTTTTACCTGTTACTTTACAAACCCCGTAAGTTTTGTTGTCTATGCGCTTCATGGCATCGTCCAAATATTTAATGAACTTACGAGTTCGATTGAAGAGCATGTAGGTTTTCTCCCTTTCCTGGGCATCAGTACCCGCATCCGCCATATGAAAGGAATACGCAGATTCATCTGAGCTGTTCTCCATATTATCTCTAAGCGTCTTCTGCAGAGCTTCAAACTCTTCTTCTGCTGCGTCTCGCTTTTTTAGAATAATGCCTCTAAAGTATTCCAATTCCTCATCCGTATACGGAGAGATACGCGCTTCACTGTTGGTCTCTTTTTTTGCCATGTTATTAGGTTGTTTAAGTTCTTCGAATAGAGATGATACACTCCTCATCTCCAATCTCCCATGTTTTTACATAATCTGAAACCTTTAATTCTTCCTGCTCTAGGCTCTCTGATAGGGTTTCTTGTTGAATATATTCCGCCATATAGCTTATAGCGGCAGCTATCTTTTCATTCGCTTGCACTCCGGTTGCTATCCGGTCAGTCACATCAAAGTTAGCTTCTTTTCTCATATTTTGCACTCTATTTACGAATTCTCGTGCTAAACCTTCTTTTTGAAGTTCTTCACTTAGTTCCGTATCAACTGCAACACTAAGGCCTGCTTCACTTTCCACTTGCCATCCTTCAAGTCCCGTACGAATGATATCGATTTCCTTTTCTAGTAGAACGATCTGAGTACCATTATCCAGACGGACAGTTACCTGTCCCAACCGTTCAAACTCGGAAATTTGTTCGGTGCTAAATGATTGTACTTGACTAGCCACTGCCTTCATATTGGGCCCTAATTTTTTACCTAACAATGGGTAATTAGGTTTGGCTGTTTTGTGAACAATACCTGAATCATCATCCACAAATTGGATTTCTTTTACGTTTACTTCTTCTAGAATGATGTGCTGCACAGATAGTATTGCATCTCGTTCTACCTCATCTTTGATGGGTAGGATAATTCTTGCTAGTGGCTGACGAACATTCAAATCAATTTGATTTCGAATACGTAATACAATAGCCGAGATGAGTCTAGCCCGCTCCATTTTATGCTCAAGAGCAGGTATTATTGCAGTTTCTTCCACTGTAGGGAAAAAGGATAAATGTACGGATTCCTCATAACCAGGCACCTCATTAGTCAAATGCTGGTACATCCATTCACTCAGAAAGGGAGCGATAGGACTCATAAGTTGACTCATACTTAGCAAACATTGGTGTAGAGTTTGGTAAGCAGCTGTCTTATCTAATGTAGCCCCTGATTTCCAGAAACGACGTCTATTTCTACGAACATACCAGTTGCTTAGTTCTTCTACAAAGGTTTCCATTTCACGAGCAGCCCTAGTTGGCTCATACTCGTCAAAGTACTGTTCTACCTGTTTAATCGTAGTGTTAAGTCGGGAAATAATCCAACGATCTATCTCTGGTCGGTCGGGTACAGGAATATGTGCTGAATTAGCATTAAACTCGTCAATATTTGCATACATGGCAAAAAAGGAATACGTGTTCACTAAGGTGTTAAAGAACTTTCGTTGGGTTTCCTTAAGTCCATCCTCACTAAATTTTAAGTTATCCCAAGGGGAAGAATTACTCATCATATACCAACGAGTTGTATCTGCACCATAGGTTTTCAAAATCTCAAAAGGGTCTACCGTATTTCCTTTGGACTTACTCATTTTTTCGCCATTCTTGTCTAGAACAAGCCCATTCGATACCACATTTTTATATGCGACCTGATCAAAGAGCATGGTTCCCAGGGCATGTAAGGTATAAAACCAACCACGTGTTTGGTCTACACCTTCAGCTATAAAGTCTGCAGGAAATCGATCTTTAAACTCCGCTTGGGTTTCCATAGGATAATGCCACTGGGCAAAAGGCATAGAACCAGAATCGAACCATACATCTAACAAATCGGGTACGCGTCGCATGGTCCCCCCTCCTGGTGCTGGCCAAGTAAGTTCATCAATGTATGGCCGATGTAAATCAAGCTCGGTATCCTCTGGTATCCCTGCCTTCATTTTTAACTCAGAAACACTTCCAATGCATTCAAATACATCTGGATTTTTATCACTCTGCCAAATAGGTAACGGCGTACCCCAGTATCGCTGTCTGGAAATTGCCCAATCCACATTATTTTCTAGCCAGGTACCAAACCTTCCTGTACCTGTACTACTTGGTTTCCAGTTGATGGTTTTGTTTAGCTCTACCATGCGATCTTTTACCGCGGTGGTTTTAATAAACCAAGATTCAACTGGGTAACTCATTAATGGGGTACCCTTACGCCAGTCAAAGGGATAGTTATGTTCGTAGGTCTCGTGACGGAACATAAGCCCCTTCTCTTTTATTGCTTTAGCTATTCCTTTGTCAGCTTCTTTGAACCACTGTCCATTGAATTGCGGCACCTGTTCTGTAAAGCAACCATCTCGATCAATCGGGTTGAACATAGGTATTTGAGCCTTTGCGCATGCATCATAATCATCTGCGCCATATGCTGGGGCCGTATGTACAATACCCGTACCATCATCGATAGTAACATAACTTGCAGGAATAATCTTCCAAGCCTGCTCTTCATTGAACTCTTGTCGGGCATAGTCAAAAATTGGAAGGTAACTGTTACCGAGTAGCTCTGTACCTTTGAACTCATCCAAAATGATAACTTCCTCACCGAATACCCGCTCAACACATCCCTTAGCAACGATGTAATTTTTATGATGATGAGCTAATTTAACGTAATCCAATTCAGGGTTAATGGTCAATGCCATGTTAGAAATGGTGGTCCAAGGAGTGGTGGTCCATGCCAAATAATACGTCTCCTCCTCATCTGGTTTAGGAAACATGACATAAATACTGGGATCCTGAGTATTTTTGTACCCTAAACTTACCTCATGAGAAGAAAGTACGGTTCCGTTTCCTGGCGAATACCATTGAATCTTATATCCTTTGTATAAAAGTCCCTTTTTATAGAGCTCACTAAGGGCCCACCAAACGGATTCTATATAATCGTTTTCAAATGTAATGTAGGGATTCTCCTGGTCTACCCAATAACCCATTCGATCGGTTAATTCATCCCAAAGATCTTTGTATTTTAATACGCTTGACCTACATTCTGCATTATATTTGGCGATACCATATTCCTCTACCTGAGATCTTCCTGTTAGTCCTAAAGCTTTCTCAACTTCGATTTCTACAGGGAGTCCGTGTGTGTCCCAGCCAGCTTTTCGTTCAACCTTATACCCTTTCAAAGTCTTATAACGGCAGAATAAATCCTTGACAGTCCGCGCCATCACATGGTGGATACCTGGCTTTCCATTGGCAGTTGGTGGTCCCTCATAAAAATTGAACGGGATACCTTCATTACGGCTACTTATGCTTTTTTCAAAAACCTGCTTTTCTTTCCATTCTTTTAGAATGTCTATTTCAGCATTAGGGTAGCTTAGGCTTTTTATTTCTTTGAACAATGGTGACATAAAGACTCTTGGGTTTCGTACTCCTAAAGAAACAACAATATAAGCAATCTATGCCAAATGCTGAGATTTTATTGCTCATTTCATTCCTATTAAATGAGTGCTATCTTATTTTTAAGCAGATGCTGCCGCAGTAACTTCCATAAAATACTATCAAAATTACAGTCTGCGTTTCTGTATCCATTTTTAGTTCTTTAGATCATTTCACTAAATCAACCAAATTGTTATGGCGTTTCAACCCACTAGAAGTATTACTAAGGAAAATCCCTACCGGATTTGTTTTGTTTGTCTAGGCAATATATGTCGTAGTCCAACGGCTGAAGGTATATTTCAACATAAAGTTAAGGAGCGTGGTTTAGGTTCTTATTTTTATGTTGATTCTGCTGGGACTGGCGCCTATCACGTTGGAGAAAAGGCCAACGCAACCTCACGTAGCGTAGCGGAATCTCACGGTGTACCTCTTCTTTCCCGAGCTCGTCAATTTGACTCCGATGATTTTAACGATTTCGACCTTATTTTAGCTATGGATGCAAGTAATTATGCAAATATATTGAGACTAAAGTCAGGAACAACGACGGCTCAAGTTGAAATGATGCGTAGATTCGATCCACAAAGGACTAGTGATGATGTGCCAGATCCATATTATGGCGGATTAAATGGTTTTGAAGATGTGTTCTCCATTTTAGAACGATCTAGTGAAGAGCTTCTCAATCAACTTACTCTTCATATTCTCAACGAATAAATATTGCACACTTATTAGTAAATAAGTAATTTACTTCAAACGCACACAACGTTACAAGTGTACATTTTCTGAATAAATACTTACTTACTACTATATATGTCTACATCAACCCGGGAAAAAATAATTCAATTAGGTGATGATCTATTACGGAAGCAAGGCTTCAATGCGTTTAGTTATGCCGATATTTCTAAGCCATTGCACATAAAAAACGCAGCTGTACATTATCATTTTCCTTCGAAACAGGATTTGGCTGTTGCTATTGCACTGTGGCATAAGGATATCTTTGACCGATTCAGTCAAAAAATGGCCAATAAAGAACCCAAAGATAGACTAAAAACGTTTTTAAATTTCTATCATTCGATTCATCTCAGTGAGAAAGTTGATATAATAGGCGCTTTTGCAACGGATTGGCACTCATTAGAGACTAAGGTGCAAACTGAAGTTCAGGAGTTTACTGAACTGGTGATAAACTGGCTAAGTGATTTAATTCAAGAAGGTTTGGATGTAGGTCAATTCCGAACGACACAAAATGCTCGGACCACTGCCCTGCGGATTTTAAGTTCTATATTTGCCTCCACTCAATTGGTGCGTATCACCGGCGATCATGATTTCACTAGGGTCAAAAATAGTATTCTAGATGAATTAATCAATTGAGTAAGTATGAGTGTACACCAAATTCCAGGGTCAATACAAGCTGAGGTTGAATCCGTATTATTTGCTCCAATTACAAGAGCTACATCGGTACAGGGTGGGGATATTTCGGAGGCTTTAAAAATTGAATTAGAGGATGGACAAGCTTTTTTTCTCAAATTTCACAAAGGGAATTTTAACGCATCTAAATCGATATTTACTCAAGAAGTAAAAGGACTGAATACATTACGGTCTGTTAACACTTCTTTAGTGATACCTGAGGTCATCTCACACAATAACTCCTATTTGTTACTGGAATACCTTGAAGAAGAAAAACAGGGCAATGATTTCCAATTTGGAGTGGATATCGCCAAATTGCATAAAAGTAGTAATGAATTATTCGGCTTTTCAGAAGATAATTACATCGGATCCATCGGACAGTCGAATCGCTATCATGCCGATTGGTTAGAATTCTTCATTAGAGAGCGAATAGAACCGTTGGTCAATAAGGCAATGGAAGGTGGGTTACTTAGTAATAAGTATAGTCGTATTTTTGAGCGTGTGTTTAACTATACCTATGTCATTTTTCCTGATGAACCTCCCGCACTTCTGCACGGAGATCTTTGGTCTGGTAATTATTTATTTACCAAACAGGGGCAAGCGGCCATTTATGATCCAGCAGTATATTACGGGCATAGAGAAATGGAACTTGCAATGACAACCTTATTTGGAGGCTTTAATCCAGCCTTTTACGATGGGTATCAAACGGAGTACCCTTTGCAAACTGGCTGGGAAGAACGCCAAAAGCTATGTCAACTTTATCCTTTACTTGTTCATGCTCTATTGTTTGGCGGAAACTATGTACAGCAATCCAAAGCTCTTCTAGACCGTTTCTTTTAATGTGTACTAAAAAGGTGAGAAAGACCTGAAATACTTACCCATTTCGCCTAAAAATATTTAATTGTAACCAACTAACTCCGTTAAAAAAATCAGTCGTGTAAATCTAGCCTAAAGAGTTCAATCATACAAACAATTGCATCAAATCTTTCATGTTCTTTTCAATGCGATTGTTTTCCAAATTTCCCAAACTACCCACAAGGCTGTGATTTAGATCTTTTGGCGGTATAAAGCTTCCATCATCCAGTTCTTTACCCACTTGAACATAGGCATCTCTAAAACTTAAGCCAGACATGACTAAGTCGTTCACTCGCTCAACAGAAAACAAAACGTCGTACTGTGAACCATCTAACAAATTTTGCACCGGTTTTATTTTAGGAATTGCATAGGTACACATATCCAACATGGCTTTTACATCGTCTAAAGCAGGAAAAATAAGATCCTTCAATAACTGAAAATCACGGTGGTAGCCTGAAGTTAAATTTCCTGTGAGCTGTGCAATTGATGCTGGTAGTGCCCTTATAACCGCGCTTTTAGCCCTCATTAATTCAAATACATCCGGATTTTTTTTATGCGGCATAATACTACTACCAGTCGTCAACTCATCCGGCAGGGTGATAAAGCCAAAGTTACCACTGTTATACAAGCAGATATCCGAAGATAATTTATTGATGGTTTGGGCCAACGCAGCCAATGCAAAACTTACACTCTGCTCTACTTTGCCTCGCCCCATTTGTGCATACACAACATTCACGTTCATTCCTTTAAACTCCAGCAATTCAGTGGTATAATCTCTATCTAGCGGAAAGGAAGAACCGTAACCAGCAGCAGACCCCAATGGATTTTGATTGGCTATATTATAACTCGCATAGAGTTGATGTGTGTCATCTACTAAAGCTTCGGCATAAGCCCCAAACCATAATCCAAAGCTAGACGGCATTGCCGCCTGCGTGTGGGTATAGCCCGGTAGTAGCACTTCTTTGTGCTTTTCACTCTGCGCCAAAAGTGCTTCGAACAGAGCTTCAATTTGCCCTGTTAGCTTCACTATTTCATCCCGGAAATACAGTTTCAAATCGACCAGTACTTGGTCATTTCTTGACCTACCCGCATGAATCTTCTTTCCCAACGACCCCAATTTCTCGGTTAACATAAATTCAATTTGGGAGTGAATATCTTCTACTCCATCATTTATAACGAATTGGCCGGTTTCGATATCTTCTTTCAATATTCGTTCTAATTCCGCTACCAGAGTACCGCATTCCTGCTGAGATATTAGCCCCACTTTTGCCAGCATCTTCACATGAGCAATACTTCCTTGTACATCATAAGGAGCAAGACGTAAATCCCATTCATTGTCTTTACCAATAGTAAACGCTTCTATTTTATCATCGATAGGGAGACCTTTGTCCCATAGTTTTTTAGCCATATTCGTATCTATTTATTATCTCTGGGTAATGTAATGGGTTCCATTCTCACTGTATGTTTTCATCCTAGCCTCCAATGGGGAATTTCTAAACCATTTAGTAATTGAGCATAGCCCATTAGACCACGTAGAATTTCATGAATATAAATGAATTCATTCGGAGTATGCGAACGATGAGTGTTACCTGGTCCTATTTTAACACTTGGAAATGGCATATGGGCTTGATCCGACATTGTTTTTGAGGAAACTCTTGGCATGTCAAGCTCTTTTGCTTTCAGCACAACAGGATGATGATCCGCTATTCCAGAAGAATTTAAATGGAGCGATCGGGGCTCCACCAGTCCATCTATATGTTCACGAATAATATCCACTATTTCAGTATTGGTATAACAGTCATTAGGTCTGACGTCCACCACAAAATGGCAACGGTCTGGAACTACGTTATGCTGGGTTCCCGCTTCTATTTGCGTGACGTTCATGCTGACTTTTCCAAGCTGTTCAGAAACCCGTTCAAATTCATAGCTTCTAAACCATTCTATTGCATCCACCGCCTTATATAGTGCATTAACTCCTTCCCCTCGGGCTGCATGTCCAGATTCGCCCAATGTAGTCACATCCAATACAATTAATCCTCGTTCGGTAACAGCCATTTCCATAGAAGTAGGTTCGCCAACTACCGCTAAATCCACCGTCCCCAATGCCTCCAAGGTTACTGGAACCCCATTTGCTCCGGAAGTTTCCTCTTCAGCAGAAGCTAAAAAAAGTAGATTATACGATTGATTGCGTTCGTTAAGCCAATAAAATATATGCAACAAGCAGACCAGTGGAGCCCCCGCATCATTGCTACCCAATCCAAATAATTTTCCATCCAATTCAACCGGTTCAAATGGATCTGTATCCCAATTTGATGTGGCTCGAACCGTATCGTGATGTGAATTGAGTAAAAGAACCGGTGCTCCATCTACCCAATGTTTACCACGGGCCAATACATTATTCTGAATGCGTTCAACTTCAAATCCGTGGGATTGCAAATGTTTTTCTAGTAACAACGCTGTTTCCTGTTCTTGACCACTGTAGGATTTAGTAGCAATTAACTGTTTCAACAAATCCAAGGCCTGTTTTGCAGGTACCTTCCATTCGTCAATTGAGTTATTAGATGAATTCATAAGTATGATTTTTGGGTACCTAAAAGCTTTTTTAACCAGTCTTGCATTATTCCGGCCCTAGTCTAATCGCAAATAAGTCCCCGAGTGTTGAGTGTATAAATCTTTTGGATGAACAATACGAACAGGACTGACTCCTGCCTGAACGGCCTTAAAACCCACATCTAACTTGGGAATCATTCCCCCGCTTACCTGTTTATCTTTTTTTGCCATCTTAAAATCTTGTGGGCTAAAAACCTCGCATAACTTCCCATCTACCATGACTCCTTCTAAATCAAAACATAGGTTCAAACTGACCTGAAAAGAGCTATTTTCAGCCAACGCAATGGCAACATGCGCTGCGATACTGTCGGCATTCGTATTTAATAACTGACCAGATCCGTCCGAACTCAAAGGGGCCAATACCGGTATAATTCCCCTTTCTAGTAAGACTAATAGTTCCTCGGTGTTAATCGACTCAATATCCCCTACCCATCCAAAATCTACAGGGTTCGACGACCGCTTTACCGAACGAATAACCCCCATATCTGCACCTGTCAACCCTAATGCTTTTCGACCTCGTGACTCTAACTGAGCCACCATTTTTTTATTAATGAGCCCGCCATACACCATAATGGCTATATCCAACATAGCGGTGTCAGTAACTCTTCTCCCATCAATCATCTGGCTCTTAACAGAAAGCGCTTCTGCCATGCTGGTCGCTTGTGCGCCCCCTCCATGCACTAATATTACAGGCACATTTAGCTTAACCAAGCCATCTAATACGCTTCCTAACTGCTGTTCATCTTCTGCTACCTTTCCCCCTATTTTGATAACAAGAATGGTTTTAGTTAACTGCTTAATATGGGAGTCTTTGATATTCATACACGCTTTGTTATTCGCTACTCTTTTGCTCAAGAAGCATAGAAAGCACCGTTTGCATGGAAATTACACGATTCGCAGCCTGCTGTATCACCAAACTATTTGGGCTATCAATAACCTGATCACTCACAATCACATTTCTACGCACAGGCAAGCAATGCATAAAATAGGCTTGATTGGTAAGCTCCATTTTTTCCTGATTTATCATCCAAGATGAGTCCTGATGCAGCACCTGGCCATATTGCTGATAACTGGACCAATTTTTAGCATAAATAAAATCAGCACCCTCAAACGCCAAGGACTGGTTCGTCTGGACCTGGGCAGATCCAACAAATTTCGGATCCAATTCATATCCCTCAGGATGGGTAATTATTAGATCTACGGACGCCCTATTCATCCATTGGGCAAAGGAATTAGCCACTGCGTGGGGTAAGGCACGTGGGTGCGGTGCCCAGCTTAGTACCACCTTAGGGCGCTTGGTTTTTTTGAACTCATTAATCGTAATTAGGTCGGCAAAAGCTTGCAAGGGGTGTCCAGTAGAAGATTCCATATTAATAATAGGTACGCCAGCGTATTTCATAAAAGCGGTCAGAACGGGTTCGGCATAATCTAGGTCTCTATCTTCAAGCGATGCAAAGGCACGTATAGCTAAAAAGTCAAAATACGTTCCCATCACGCCCGCCGCCTCTTTGATATGTTCTGCAGAGGCTCCATTCATTATGGTTCCATCAGAAAACTCCAGTTTCCAACTTTCTGAACCAACATCAAGGACAACTACATCCATCCCCAGATTCTGAGCCGCTCTTTGCGAACTTAAGCGCGTACGTAAACTGGGATTAAAAAATAATAGTCCTATACTTGTTCTATTTCCTTCCGTATACCCCTTTCGGGGATGAGCTTTAATAGATTGGGCTCTAGCCAAGGCTAGCTCTACAGACCCAATATCATCTACATCAAAAAAGTGATTCATTTGCTTAGTCTTGGATTACCTGTTTTAACCCATTTAGAAAATAATCTATCTGAGCCTGTGTAATGTTTAGGGGTGGAAGTAGTCGAATCGTATTGGGATTCGAAGAACTTCCTGTAAAAATAAATTGCTCATACAACAGCTTTTTGCGCATTTCGGCAACAGGCTCTGAAAACTCAAGGCCTATCATTAGACCCTTGCCTCGAATTTCTTTAATAGCCGTATGGGTAGACAAGCGCTCAATTAGATAGGCTCCCATTTCTTGGGCATGTTGCATTAAATTCTCTGATTCCAATACTTCTAACACAGCAAGGGAGGCAGCACAGGCTAAATGATTGCCTCCATAAGTGGTACCTAGCATACCTGGAAAAGCCTCAATTTCGGGAGCAATCAATATGCCACCCACGGGGAAACCGTTTCCCATACCTTTAGCCATAGTAATGACATCTGGACGAATGCCCGAATATTGATGAGCAAAAAAATACCCAGTGCGCCCAAAACCCGATTGTACTTCATCGAGTATCAACTGAGTTCCTGTGTTGGTACATTCTTTACGCAAAAACCGTAAAAAATCATCCGAAGATTCAACAATACCACCCACGCCTTGTATTCCCTCGATGATCACACAACAAACTTCCTTTGTGGCTAGATGCTCTGCCACCTCTTCATAGTTTCCTAATTCACAACGAATAATTTCGGCCCCTTCGTTGACAGGGAAAACCAATTTTGGGTTATCCGTTGCCGCTACTGCCAAAGAGGTACGCCCGTGAAAAGCTTTATTGAAGGTTAAAATTTTACTACGCCCATTAACAGACGAAGCTACTTTAAACGCATTTTCAATAGCCTCAGCCCCAGAATTACACAAGAACAACTGAAAATCATGATAGCAGCACATTTGCCCTAGCTTTTTATCCAGTTCATGCTGTATCGCTATGGGTACTGAATTGGAATAAAATGAAATCCGATCCATCTGTTCTTTAATCCGCTTTATATAGTGTGGATGTCTGTGACCAATGGAAATGACCGCGTGGCCCCCATAAAAATCGAGGTATCGCTGCCCATTAGCATCCATTACCCAAGCTCCCTCGGCGCTTGTTGGTTCAACATCAAATACCGGATAAACTGGAAACATACTCATGAGTCACCTATTGAACTAATTTTATCAAATGATTTTTTCAAGCCTTGAATAACCGCCGAACTCAAACCCTGATATTCCATCTCATTTAATCCTGCAATGGTACATCCCATGGGCGTAGTCACTTTGTCGATTTCACTTTCTGGGTGGCTACCCTGCACCATCAGCAAAGAAGCCGCACCCTTGGCTGTAGCGGTGGCAATTTTCAATGCCTCTTCCGCCTCAAAACCTAATTCAATTCCGCCTTGTGTGGCTGCTCTAATGTATCGTAAAAAGAAGGCAATTCCACTCGCGGCTAACACGGTAGCTGCTTTCATATGTTCTTCCTCTATATGCATAACCTCGCCAACGGTTCCAAACCACTCTTGCACCTGAGCGGCAGCTTGCGGGCTAACCTGATCATTGGCACAGATACAGGTCATAGACTGCCCAATGGCCACCGCTGTATTTGGCATAGCGCGAATAATTGGAAATGGGTGCGGTAAAAGCGCTTGAATTCGGTCACTATTCATCCCCGCCAAAGTAGAAATAAGTACCTGTTTCTGAGGATTCAACACACTCTTCAATTCGTCTAAAATATCTGGAAGTTGCTGCGGCTGCACACAAAAAAACACGTAACCCGCCTCTAGGACCGCTTCTTTTATATCTGAGCTCAATCTAAACCCATCCTTTGCTAGCATTTCGATTTTAGACAAATGACGCCGACACAGCCAAATCGAGTCTGCTCCCAGACTTGTGGCCAACCCTTTGGCTATAGCCACCCCCAAATTACCGGCCCCAATGATGGCGACCTTAGAAGGCTTCTGTAGGTTATTTTTTTCGTTGGACATAGAAGTTGATGAGTAAGGAATTGGTACGTAATGTATAAGCGAGTAAAGAGAAATAAAAAAATCAGGTTTTAATTAAACAACATGGTTACGTCATTCTACTGGTTTTTGCGAACTAGGTCAAAACACGCTGGGTTTAAGTAAAAGCCCCATGCGTTCATCCCATCCCATCATAATATTCATGTTTTGAACTGCCTGACCTGAAGCTCCTTTTAACAGATTATCAATAGCAACCGTAACTAAAACCTGATTCTCCACTTTTTCGAGGTGAATAAGAGCTTTATTGGTATTAACAACTTGTTTAACGCTAATAGGCTCTTCCGATAGGTGTACAAAAGGTGCATCCAAATAATATGCCTTAAACCACTCCTTAATTTCCTGTTCCGATGCATCTGTTTTTTGATAACAAGCAGCAAGTATTCCACGAGTAAAGGCTCCCCTCATAGGGATAAAATGTATGTTAGGAACCTTTGATTGTAGTCTGGATACACTAGCCTTGATCTCACCCAAATGCTGGTGAGTAAATGCTTTGTATATCGATGCATTATTGGAACGCCAAGAGAAATGGGTGGTAGAACTAGGATGAGCACCAGCTCCAGTACTTCCCGTTATAGCGCTGACATGGACTTCGTCGTGCAGTTTCCCCTGCTTTGCCAAGGGTAACAAAGCCAACTGAATAGCAGTAGCAAAACAACCTGGATTTGCAACGAAATTAGCCTTTCGAATTATATTGGCTTGAAGTTCAGCTAGACCATACACAAATTCTTTACCGCAGCAATGATGTCGTTCGCTATGTTTTCCTTGGATCAATTCCCACCGCGCATCTGCGCTTAAATCAATGACCTTAGCTTGGGTTGGTATCCAGCCCTGATCGAACACCTCTTTAGTTTTTCCGTGACCTGAACATAGGAAAACGATCC